>ERZ773224.161-NODE-161-length-92300-cov-4.857271_pt1 | contig 92300 bp, 75 predicted proteins | sample MGYA00580526_ERZ773224 | MGnify/ENA primary metagenome ERZ773224 (study PRJEB29015, sample SAMEA2737743) | human gut metagenome | biome: human gut; feature: human-associated habitat; material: faeces | place: China | collected 2012 ... | reverse complement strand
AACAAACCACTGCTAATTTTCGTAGATTATATATAATCCAGTATCGTCCGTTTGAGATTAAATCTGAGCGCGGCAAACCCGAATTTGCGTAAAATGTAATAAATGTGAAATAAATTTGTGGAAAATTTAAACGGAGACATCGATGTTACCACCAAGATATGGTGTTACAGAGTTCTCCATCATACGAATTATGCTGTCATTCATGGAAGCGCTGGTATCCAAAGTCTTATCAAGCATCTTCATTCCAACCGATTCCATGAGGGAAGAAGGCTCGGAAGCATTGATAGCACTAAGGGCAGAGTTTACATTTCCTATATTCATAATCAGTCACCTCCTGTTACAAATTCACTCTTTTATAGATAGCCATATTATGGCACAAAAAGCGCGAAAAATCAAGGAAAAGAAGTATGGATCAAGGTGCATTTGGGGTTGACACATGCATGTCCCTTTGCTATAATAGCAACGTAACATTTGTAATAAATCTGTAATAAACTTTACGAAACAATATTGGAGGGCAATATGAAACGTAACGTATTAATTAAGATGACAGCATGTAGTTTGGCAGCAACACTTGCAGTTGGCGGAGTGGCCGTAAGCAGTGTAGACGCTACACCGACTGCCGGACTTTCCACATATACATCAAACATTGTTACATCTTCGATTATTCCGACTGCTGGATTTTCATTGGCAATGTCTCAGTGTGTAGCCGCTGTTGAGGATGAGGCAACTGTTGCAAGTGCCCAGCCGGAAGTTACAGAGAATGATACGCCGGTTGTTGCATCAGAGTATGCAGATCTTGCGGTAGCAACCGTTGATGATTATGTAAATGTACGTAAGAAACCATCAACTGACAGTAAAGTTGTTGGTAAGTTATATAAGAACAATGTAGGAACTGTACTTGCAACCAAGGGAGATTGGTACAAGATCAAGTCTGGCAATGTTACAGGATATGTAAAGAGTGATTATGTGGCGGTCGATAATGAGAAGCTTGCCAAGAAAGCAGGAAGAAGAGTTGCGGTTGTTACAACAGAGACATTAAAGGTTCGTAAAGGGGCATCCGGTAAGGACGAGGTAATGACCCTTGTTCCGGAGGGAGAAGACCTTACGGTTATTGATGAGTCCGTTGACGGATGGGTTGGAGTATCGGTTTCCGAGGGGGACGGATATGTATCTGCCGATTATGTAGAATTATCTACTGAGTACACTTATGCGGAGTCACGTGCAGAGGAGAAAGCTCGTCTGAAGAAGGAAGAAGAGGAGCGCAAGGCAGCAGAGGAAGCAGCCCGCAAGAAAGAAGAGGCACAGGCAGCTGCATCAAGTTCAAGCAGTTCGTCTTCAAGCAGCAGTTCAAGTAGTAGTTCATCAAGCTCCAGCGAGAAATCATACAGTGCTCCGAGCGGATCCTCAGGATCTTCGGTTGCAAATTATGCATGCCAGTTTATCGGTAATCCATATGTATATGGAGGATCCAGTCTTACAAATGGAACTGATTGTTCTGGATTTGTAATGTCGGTATATGCAGCATTTGGTGTCAGCCTTCCACATAGCTCATCTGCATTAAGAAGCGTTGGATATGGTGTAAGTACATCGGATATGCAGCCTGGTGATATCGTCTGCTACAGTGGACATGTTGGTATCTATGTTGGCAATAATACAATTGTTCATGCAAGCAATCCGTCGAGTGGAATTAAACTTACATCCCCGGCAAACTACAGAACAATTCTTGCAGTAAGAAGAATTTTCTAAATTCAATACCGAATAGATTGACTTTTAAGGGTTTCGATTCTGATGAATTTATGTTTACAGAATCGAAACTTTTTTCTTTTAAGAAATTTTAAAGATTCTGGGATATACGTTGACACGTTGGTCTGTCAAAATGTAGTATAGAAGATGCAGACTGTCTGAGCATAAGACGGTTCCTATAATACATTTTGTATAGTGCAAATTATTTGATGATAGAGACAAATGTGGGAGGAAAAAAGTTGAATTTTCAAAGTTACAAAAGATGGATAAGTATTGGGCTGCTGGTAGCTGCATGTGCGATTGTGCCACAAACTGTGAAGGCAGATACTGTGATAGAATCAGATGGTGTGATGGGACAAAGTATTACGGATGAGATGCAATCAGATCCAGCAGAGGATTATGTGTGGCTTTCAGCGGGAATGGAGGCTCCTGCAGCATTTGATGTAGATGCGATGCCTCTTTTTAGGGCAAGCAGCTATACGGACTTGTTCTTGGCGAGTTCATTTACAACGGTCAGTGATCTTAACGGCAGTACTTATTATCATAATAATACATATGCAGATTATGAGCTTATTAATGGTATCGATGTATCCTGGTGGCAGGGCGGAGGCAGAGGTAGCACAACGAGTAAAATAAATTGGCAGAAAATGCATGATGCAGGCACGGATTTTGTGTTTGTGAGAGCGGCATCCAGGGATACGTCCGATGCATCTATTTATGAAGATACAACTGCCAGTGCCCATATCGATGGAGCACAGGCCAATAAGATGAATGTTGGTTTATATATCTTCTCGCAAGCGATAAATGAGGATGAAGCAGTCGAAGAAGCTGATTATGTGTTAAATCTGATTGATCAGTATGGCTGGAATATTGATATGCCGATTGTTATTGATCGTGAGGCTGGACGTCAGACCAAACGCCTGACAAATGCAAAGTTATCGAAAGCGAAAGAAACTTCAGTTGTGCAGGCTTTTGCGGATGAAATTACGGCTGCCGGATATAAAGCGGGAGTGTATGCAAGTTATTCATGGTACAATACCAAGATGAATGCGGGAGATCTCAGCGATTGCGCAATCTGGATCGCGAGATATAACAATACAACAACGTCTAATGTAAAGCAGGTTAAGAAAAAGGACAGTAAAGGAAGTTATGTAAAAGACGAGGATGGAAATTATGTCATGGTAACTCCGGTTCCGTATGAGGACGTCCTGTGTGATTACGAATTTTGGCAGTATTCCAGCTCTAAACCATCTGCTTCGACAGGATATACCGGAACCTTAGACAAGAATTTTTGGTACAAGGATACAAATGTTCAGACGGAAAATTTAAAGACGAGTAAGATTTCGGCGGATTCTATTACGTTGACGTGGGATGACGCGGGAGACGCCGAGGGATATCGTGTTTATCGCTACAATAGTGAGACCGGAAAGTATGGATATCTTGGAACGGTATCTGATACGACTTATACGGATAAGAATTTGCAGGCAGGAACCGAGTACAGGTATAAGGTTCGCTGCATGTGGACGATCGGTAGGAACAATTATTTTGGAACCTACTCATCGGTTGTGGGTGCTGCGACACCTCCGGCAAAAGTGGAAAATGTAAGTGTTGACGGACAAAGCAGTACGAAAATTACATTGTCATGGGATTCTGTGAGTGGAGTCAGTGGATATCGCATTTTGCAGTATAATAGTGATTCGGATGACTATGAGGAGGTTGCATCTGTGGGTGCGGATGCCACGAGTCTGGATGTGACGAAGCTGATTCCGGCAAGTGTTTATCAGTTTAAAGTTCAGGCGTATAAGACAATCGATACACAGACAAGCTTTGGTGAAGCTTCGGACGAGATTGTAGGTGTGACCAAGCCGGGAAAAGTGAAGAAGGTAAAACTTACAACGAAATCTTCGGCGGTTACGATTAAGTGGAGCAAAGCGGACGGCGTGACTGGTTACCAGATTTATCGACTGAATACCAAGACCAAGAAGTATGAAAAGATTGCAACGGTAAAGGGAGAGGGAAAGATTTCTTATAAGAATAAGAAGTTGAAGAAGGGCAGTACTTACAGTTACAAAGTACGCGCGTATATGACAGTTGAAGACACTGATTATTTCGGTGGTTACTCAGCGGTTGCGAAGATTAAAGTGAAGTAAGTATTGTGATTGGGCCAACCAAAGCGAAAAGCGACAGGATAATGGGAAGAGGATAGGAGTTTATGAAAACAAAGCAAAAGAAGATGATAAAAAAGTTACTTGCAGGCGTGATGGCGGCAGCGATACTTGTTGCTGGTCTGCCTGTGCTACAGGTATCGGCACAGACTGTATCGCCGGCAAAACCGATCGTGATTGTACTGGATCCGGGACACGGCGGGTATGACGGTGGAGCTATGCACAAATGGAATGGTAAGATGTATCGTGAGAAGGATGTAAATCTTGCAATTGCTAAGGCTTGTAAAAAGAAACTGGAGACATACATGGGAGTGAAAGTCTATATGACACGTTCCAGTGATTATTTTGTATCGTTGACCGGTCGTGTAGCGTATGCCAAGAAAAATAGTGCCGATCTGTTTGTGGCACTTCATAATAATGCGTCCACAAGAACGAACGTTAAGGGAGCATGCGTCTATTATCCGAATGCACATTATAATGCCAAGATCGGTGCGAAAGGAAAAGCGGTTGCACAGAGCATTCAGAACCGGCTTGTGGCTTTGGGACTCAAAAACAATGGAGTGTTGATCCGTAATTCGGAGAGTAAAACAAAGTATCCGGATAAATCACTGGCGGATTATTACAACGTAATCAAAAACAGCAAGACTTCCGGATTTGCAGGACTGATAGTGGAACATGCCTACATTAGCAATGCAAGTGATTGTACAAAGTTTCTTGGAACAAACGATATGCTTACAAAGCTTGGCGAGGCGGATGCGTTAGGGATTGCTTCTTATTATGGATTGATTCCGAAAACAACAGTCGGTTTATCGTCTGCAGATGTGACAGAGAACGGAGAGGTTGCGCTTCAATGGAATCAAGCGGCAGGTGTAGATGGTTATTGTATCTATCGCATGGATGAAAATCAAAGCACATATCAGTTGATCAAGAAAATCAAGGGTGAACAAATACTTACTTATGTGGATAATACCATTGTTCGTGGGGTAAGCTATGAGTATGCAGTCTGTGGATATCACACTGCAAAGAATGCGACAACCTATACGGCATTGTCGAATGAAATCGATGCGATATACGAACTGCCGATTCCGCAAGCACTGAAGGCAGAACAGTCTGCAAACGGAAAGTGGAAACTTACCTGGAGTAATTCTGATATGGATGGTGTAAGTGGATACCGTATTGAACGTAAATCTGCCGGTGCGGAAGAGTACGAGGAGATTGCAAGTGTTGCAGGTGCCGAGACAACTTCATATGAGTTGAATGAGAACGATATTGAGGATGGTGCAGTTTATGCAATCTGTTCTTACCATGAAGATAGCAAATATGATGATGAGGGAGAATATTCAGAGGCAGTCTTTTTGAAATAAACTCCTGATGGCGGGATCTTCTTTAAAATTGTATTGAAAATGCAATATTTTTACGGAATGAATTGCATTATGAAGGAACGTCAAAAACGATAAATATACAAAATGCACAAAAAAATTGCAGAAAAAACATTTTGGAGGAAAATGGGGCGTGGATTCGCAGAAAAGTTATCCACAATTTTGCTGCGGAGAATGCCTTAAAATGGAGTTATACACGAAGTTATTCACGTTATCCACAAAATGAAAGCAATTTTTTTGCGCATTTTTTTTGTAGGAACAAACGATTGTTTTGTTAAGAAATCATAAATTTTGTCGAAACGAGTCAAAATGCAGAAAAGATATTGACATTTCAAATGTCAAATAAACATGGAAAAATGTTGGAAATTGTCGGACAAAATAAATAATCGATAAAAAATAGAACAAAATGTGTACGTTGCCAAAAGAATCCAATTTTGTTATACTAGAGGCACTATGATAAAAACGATTGATGTGGCAGGGATCGAGTTGGACAATTATACTGTTCGTGAGACGATCATGAATGTGGAGAAAAATATGTCTGATAATGGATTTCATACGATAGAAGAAGTAAATATGGAGATGCTGCTCCAGGCAGAGTCGGATGAGGTAATCCGGGAGGCTTTGGCATCCGTGGAACACACGGTGATTGCAGAGAGAGGAATCTTAGAAGCCGTCGGCGCGGATTCTTACCAGAGAAAGCATGAGATCGATCATCATGATTTCTTTTATGAAATGATGAAAAGAATCGAACGCAACCGTAAGACCATCTTTGTTGTTGGCGAAAAGATGGAGCAGACAGAGCAAATGTGTGAGCGGATCATGGAACTGTATCCAAAATGCGAGGTGATCGGTGCAGAGGCGATTGAGGAGTGTTCCGGTAATCTGGATGCATTGATTAATGAAATTAATTCGCAGACACCGGATGTGATCATCAGTGTGATCCCGAGTCCGCTGCAGGAACATTTTCTTGTGGAGAATCGTGAGAAGTTATCTGCCGGATTATGGTATGGTATGGGGACGATGGAATTGGAAGCGCCGAAGGGGGGATTCGCAAATGGAATCCGTAAGATGTTCCGTGCACATAAATTAGAGAAGCATTTAAATCATTATAGTGAGAAACAGGAAAATGAATAATATGTCAAAGAAGGTCAGACAGGTTGCCGGAAATTATGTATTGATTCTGGTAGGAACTGCGGTGATGGCTTTAGCGATTCAGTGTATCTATGACAGAGTCGGACTTGTGACGGGAGGATTTACCGGTCTTACGATTGTGATCCGTAGCCTGACAAAGTCTGTGATTGAGGGCGGTATTCCACTGTGGTTTACCAATATTGTGTTGAACATTCCGGTGTTCCTTTATTCGTATATCAAATTTGGCAGGAAATTTGTTGGAAGAACGCTTATTGCAACATTGATGCTGTCTGTGTGGCTGTATATCATTCCGGGAGTGGATCTCTCGGGAGATGATTATCTGCTGGCGGCGTTGTTTGGTGGCGTGTTTACCGGAGTCGGAATGGGACTGGTACTTAGAGCAGGTGCAACGACCGGAGGAACGGATATGGTAGCGGCTTTGATTCAGTCCCGGATGCGACATTACTCGGTTGTGCAGATTATGCAGGTAATGGATGCGGCAATCGTGATTGCCGGACTTTATGTGTTCGGGCTTCGCTCGACGCTATATGCAGTTGTATCGATTTTTGTCATGACGAAGGTCTCGGATGCCTTTCTGGAAGGCTTTAAAAATTCCAAGGCGGCGCTGATCATCACCAATCATCACGAGGAAGTAGCGCAGCGACTGATGGATGAACTGGATCGCGGCGTAACCGGAATGGATGCAAAAGGTATGTACACACAAAATTATAAATGTGTGTTGTACTGTGTTGTGTCGCGCAAGGAAATTGTGCGGCTGAAGGAAATTGTCAATGATGTGGATCCGGAAGCGTTTGTAATCGTATCGGATGTGCGTGAAGTGCTTGGGGAAGGTTTTATGGAATATTCCTCGCAGGACTTCTAAAATACAGGATTTCGGCATAATGCCTAGTACAAAATTACTAATAAGATTTCATCCAAAAAGAGGAAATGCATAAAAAATAACGCATTTCCTCTTTATTTTTTTGTAGAATTATATTAAAATAGTAAAAGATGCTAATTCATAAGCAAATATGGGGATAAGGAGAAAGGGTTATGATTTCCAATCAGATACTTCAGAATACAATTGATGGTCTCAAGAACATTACCAGAACGGATCTCTGTGTGATTGATGTGGAGGGCAAGATCCTCGCAGCAACGTTCCCGGATGCGGAACAGTTTATCGCTTCTGCACAGTCGTTTGTCGGATCTCCGGCAGACAGTCAGGTTGTGAACGGATGTCAGTTCTTTAAGGTGTTTGATGATCACCAGTTAGAATATATTTTACTCGCCTATGGGGACAGCGAGGATGTGTATATGATCGGAAAGATTGCCAGTTTCCAGATCCAGAATCTTCTTGTCGCTTATAAGGAGCGCTTTGATAAGGATAACTTTATCAAGAATCTGATTCTGGACAATTTGCTTTTGGTAGATATCTACAATCGCGCAAAGAAGCTTCATATTGAGACGGAGATGCGCAGGGTTGTCTTTCTTGTAGAGACGAACCGTGAGAAGGATGGTAATGAGTTGGAGAAGATTCGCGGGCTCTTTGGCGGCAAGTCGAAGGATTTTGTTACGGCGGTGGATGAGAAGAACATCATTGTTGTCAAGGAACTGGGCGAAAATGAGACATATGACGATCTGAAGAAGACGGCGGATGTGATCATCAACCTGTTTCGTTCAGATGCAAACTGTAACGTCCATATTGCCTATGGAACGATTGTCAATGAGTTAAAAGAAGTATCGCGTTCTTATAAAGAAGCAAGGATGGCACTCGATGTTGGTAAAATTTTCTTTGAGGATCAGGATGTGATTGCGTATTCACAGCTTGGCATCGGTCGTCTGATCTATCAGCTCCCGATTCCTTTGTGTAAGATGTTTATCAAGGAAATCTTTGACGGAAAGTCACCGGATGAGTTTGATGATGAAATCCTGACAACGATCAATAAGTTCTTTGAGAACAACCTCAATGTGTCAGAGACTTCCAGACAACTGTATATTCACCGCAATACGCTGGTGTATCGTCTGGACAAGCTTCAGAAGAGTACAGGTCTGGATCTAAGAGTCTTCGAGGACGCAATTACCTTTAAGATTGCGCTCATGGTAGTCAAGTACATGAAGTATATGGAGACATTGGACTACTAATTAAGGAGAAAAAATGATTAAACTGGAACATGTCAGTAAGTCGTATTCTGCAGGAATTCCTGCCTTAAATGATGTGAATCTGGAAATAGAAGACGGAGAATTTGTGTTTATCGTCGGAGACAGCGGATCCGGCAAATCAACACTGATCAAATTATTATTAAAGGAGTTGGAACCGACCGAAGGTGTGATTACGGTCGATGGAAAAGTATTAAGTAAAATCAGGCGCAAACAGGTTCCGAAATACCGGAGAAATGTCGGCGTTGTCTTTCAGGATTTCCGATTGTTAAAGGATCGGAATGTCTATGATAATGTCGCATTTGCTCAGAAGGTGGTCGGAGAACCGAACAGTCATATCCGCAAGAAGGTACCGCTTATGCTTTCTATGGTCGGACTGGCTGCAAAGTATCGCTCTTTCCCAAGACAGCTTTCCGGTGGTGAGCAGCAGAGAGTGGCGATTGCACGAGCTTTGATCAATGAACCGGATATACTGCTTGCGGATGAACCGACCGGTAATCTGGATAACAATAATGCGTGGGAGATCATGAAACTTCTTGAGGAAATCAATGCCAAGGGAACGACGGTTCTCGTTGTAACCCATAACCTTGAGATTGTCAAGGTTATGAAGAAGCGCGTTATAACCGTAAAGAAAGGTACTATCGTCAGTGATAGTAAGCAGGGTGAATTTGACGATGAAGATTAATACCTTTTTTTATTCGATTAAGCAGGGGCTGAAAAACATTTTCCGCAATAAAATGTTCTCTCTGGCGTCGATCGCAACGATGGCAGCGTGCATTTTTATGTTCGGACTGTTCTATATTATTATTGCAAATTTTACCTCGACCGTGCATACCATAGAAAAGGGAGTATCGGTCACAGTCTTTTTTGATAAAGGGCTGTCAGAAGATGAAATACAAAATATTGGAGATGAGATTTCCAAACGTGTGGAAGTCGGCAAGATAGAGTATGTATCTGCTGATGAAGCATGGAAGGATTTTCAGGGGGTCTATTTCAAGGGAAGAGAGAGTCTGGCGCAGGGATTTGCCGGTGACAACCCGCTTGCAAACAGTGCGCACTATCAGATTTACCTGAATGATGTGTCAATGCAGAATTCGCTTGTTACCTATCTGCAGTCCATTGATGGAGTGCGTGATGTAAAGGAATCTGCAAAGGTAGCAAACACACTTACGGATTTTAATAAACTGCTCGGTTATGTGTCGGGTGGTATTATTATCATTCTTTTATGCGTTGCGGTCTTTTTGATCAGCAATACCGTCACGGTCGGTATCTCTGTTCGCAAGGAAGAGATCGCGATCATGAAACTCATTGGTGCGACCGATTATCTGGTGCGTGCACCGTTTATTGTGGAAGGTATGGCGATCGGGCTGATCGGCGCGGCGATACCACTTATTCTGTTATATTTTATGTATCAGAAGATTATCGTATATATAGCAGATAAGTTTAATTTCATTGGTTCGATGATCGATTTCGTATCGGTACACACGGTGTTTAAGACTTTGATTCCTGTTGCGGTCATTCTCGGTGTAGGAATTGGATTCCTCGGAAGCCGCCTGACGATACGCAAGCATCTGAAAGTATAAGGATATACAGCCATGCTGATGAGGCATGGCTTTTCCCTTATATACAGAACATTCAGCAGGCAATTTTACCGGATAGATACGACAAATGTTATGAAAGTTTGTTAACAGGGAAAATAAACCGATTTGGAGGATAACATGGATTACAACGAGAAAAACAAACAACTGGATACAACACCGACCGTACAGTTTGAAGAGACTGGAAAGCAAAAGAAGCCGCGCAAGCGAAAAAGCTTCGGTTTTGGGCTGATACTGGGAATTGTGATCGGATGCCTTGTTCTTGGCATCGGTGGTGTGGCAGGAATGGGAATCTATGCCAATACGACCGGCAATTATCTGATTATCAGTCCAAAAGGTGTAACGCAGACATCGGATAATAAAGTCCTGAACCGCAAGACGATAGGCAAGATCGAGGAGCTTCTGGCTTACATTGATTTATATTATAATGATGAATATGATGCGGATGATGTCCGTGATGCAATCTATGAGGGAACCTTAAGCGGACTTGGGGATCCGTATTCGGTCTACTATACGGCGGATGACTATAAGGATCTTCAGATTTCCACATCCGGAAACTATTATGGTATCGGAGCGGGATTGATGCAGAATGCCAAGACTATGGAAGTGACGGTTTCAAAGGTATATGAAGGAACGCCGGCGGAAGATGCGGGACTTGAGGATGGAGATCAGATCTTAAAAGTCGATGATGTTGAAGCGACGAGCATGGAATTGTCCAACCTTGTAAAGAAGATTCGTGGGGAGGAAGGCACAACGGTGCATCTTCAGATTTACCGGGAGTCGAGTGGAGAGACCCTTGAAGTGGATGTGAAACGTGCGAACGTAGATCTCCCGAGTGTCAGTTACGAGATGCTGGATGGCAGCATCGGTTACATACAGATCAGTGAATTCCAAAGTAATACCGCAGAACAGTTCAAGGCGGCAGTCAAGGATCTGCAGAGTCAGGATATGAAGAGTATGATCGTTGATGTACGCAGCAATCCGGGTGGACTGATCACTTCGGTTGTAGATATCCTGGATCAGATTCTGCCGGAGGGCACGGTTGTTTATACGGAAGATAAGTATGGCAAGCGCGAGAACTATACTTCGGACAGCAATTGTCTTAAGCTTCCGATCGCTGTCCTTGTCAATGAGAACAGTGCGAGTGCTTCTGAGATTTTTGCCGGAGCAATCAAGGATTATAATTATGGAACACTCATCGGTGTAAAGACCTTCGGAAAAGGCATTGTGCAGACGGTTTATCCTCTTGAAGACGGCGATGCAATCAAGATTACGACGGCGAAATATTATACACCGAATGGAAATTACATTCACAAGGTCGGCATCACACCGGATATTGAGGTGGAGTACAATTATTCCGGTCCGAAGGATGAGAAGTATGACAAAAAATATGATAATCAGTTACAGAAAGCAATTGAAGTATTGCAGGACGAAGCAAAGTAGAACGCACAAAGAGATTGCTTTCATTGTAGGAATCCGCTACAATAGACAACAGATATAGGATAAACGAAAAGGGGTGATTCTGTGGTAGAATTGGATAATTTTAAGAGCCAGCTTCTCGGCTATAAGGCTCCGCTGCAGGAAGTGAGGGATTCACTTTGACTTAGCGGGCAAGGAGCAGCGCATCCAGGAACTGGAGCGCGAGATGGAAGCACCGGACTTCTGGAATGATCCGGTCGTGTCTCAGGAGAAGATGAAGGAACTCAAAAGTCTCAAGGATGATGTGCAGACGTATGCAGCACTTTCCGGTCAGTATGACGATATCGAGACGATGATCGAGATGGGATACGAGGAGGAAGATCCGGAACTGATTCCGGAGATTGCTGAGATGATGGATGAATTTGTTTCAACGTATGAGAACATTCGTATGAAGACACTTTTATCTGGTGAATATGACAGAAATAATGCAATTCTTTCTCTTCATGCAGGAGCGGGTGGAACCGAGTCGTGTGATTGGGCAGCGATGCTTTTTCGTATGTATTCCCGCTGGGCGGATAAGAAGGGCTTTCAGCTCGAGGTGCTCGACTCGCTGGATGGCGATGAGGCGGGCATTAAGTCGATCACATTCCAGGTGAACGGAGAGAATGCTTATGGATATTTGAAGTCCGAAAAAGGCGTACACCGTCTCGTGCGTATATCGCCTTTTAATGCGGCCGGTAAGAGACAGACGTCGTTCGTATCCTGCGATGTGATGCCGGATATTGAGGAGGATGTGGACATTGAGATCAAGGATGAGGACATCCGTATTGATACTTACCGTTCGAGCGGTGCCGGTGGACAGCATATTAATAAGACATCATCGGCAATCCGAATCACACACTATCCGACCGGAATTGTTGTGCAGTGCCAGAACGAGCGCTCGCAGCATATGAACAAGGATAAGGCGATGCAGATGCTGAAGGCGAAACTGTATCTGCTGAAACAGGAGGAGAATGCTGCCAAGGCGGCTGGAATCCGCGGTGAAGTGACGGAGATTGGCTGGGGTAATCAGATTCGTTCTTATGTTATGCAACCGTACACGATGGTCAAGGACCATAGAACCGGTGTGGAGAGTGGCAATGTGGATGCGGTTATGGACGGCGGACTGGATCCGTTCATCAACGGTTATCTCAAGTGGCTGAGTTTAGGCTGCCCGAAGTCAATGGAGGATGAAACGTAATGACGGCAGGAATGGTCGTAGTAGTGATTCTGTTATGTGTCGTGATCGTGATCACGCTTGGCGTATGGGCAATCACGAACAGAGTGAAGAAATTCTCGCGGGACGTGTTTGGCACGGAGAACCTTGCGGAGGGAATCAACCGACAGGCGGATCTGGCAGCGGAGACACCGAAGTCCGTGTCCGGTATGACGAGGTTGATGGAACCACAGATCATGCGGGATTTCCCGGATTTTTCATGGGAAGAGTTCAAGCATCGTGCAGAAAATATGCTGATATCTGCGCTGCTTGCTATCACAAGTGGGGATGTGACAACGATTGTGGATGCATCGGATACGCTGAAAGAACAGATCCGGAACCGCATCGGTGATAATGAGGCTTCCGGGGTGAAGGAAAATTTTGAACAGATCAAAATACATCAGACAGAGATTTCGAATTATCACAAGGAAAAGGGAACCTGCGTGATTACGATCCAGAGTTCGGTCGAGTATTTTTACAGTAAGATGCGGGGAGACGAGCTGATTGCCGGATCGAAGGAGCGAAAGACACAGACAAAGTATAATACGGAACTTATTTATATACAGGATAGTGATCTCGCGGAGTTTGATAATGCGATCGGAGTCAGTTGCCCGAACTGCGGCGCGCCGATCAAGGGGCTTGGCGAGATGCGCTGCGAATACTGTGGTACCAAGGTGACACCGGTCAACACGAAGGTATGGTCACTACATAAGATATATGAAGTTGGTTTTCAACGGGTATAGTGAAGAAAAAGGAGAAAAATTATGGGAATTATTAAAGCAGCAGCAGATCTGGTAAAGGGAAACCTTGGCGATCAGTGGCTTGAGGTCTATGAAGCGGAAAACATGGGGGATCAGACTGTTTTTACGAGAGGTGTGCAGATCCGTCGCGGACAGAACACCAAGGGCACCGACAATACGGTATCAAACGGTTCTGTTGTGCATGTCTATGACAATCAGTTTATGATTCTTGTGGATGGCGGCAAGATCGTTGATTATACGGCGGAGCCTGGATATTATACGATCAACAATTCGGCGCTTCCTTCTATGTTAAACGGACAGTTCGGAGATTCTCTGTCGGAGGCGTTTAAGCGTTTTAAATACGGCGGACAGACACCGACAAAGCAGAAGGTTTATTTCATCAATTTACAGGAGATCAAGGGAATCAAATTTGGCACAAGACAGCCGGTGAACTATTTTGATTCGTTTTATAATGCGGAACTGTTTCTTCGCGCACATGGAACTTATTCCATCAAGATTACGAATCCTCTGCAGTTCTATGCGGAGGCGATTCCGAAAAATACAGATCATGTGGAAATCGATGAGATCAATGAGCAGTATCTGTCTGAATTCTTAGAGGCATTGCAGTCTGCGATCAACCAGATGTCTGCGGACGGAATCCGCATTTCATTTGTCTCAAGTAAGGCAAGAGAACTCGGTAAATATATGGCCGGCATTCTTGATGAAGAGTGGAACCAGATGCGAGGCATGGAAGTTCAGGCTGTCGGTATCAGCATCTCATACAATGAGGAGTCGCAGAAACTCATCAATCTCAGAAATGAGGGTGCAATGCTTTCTGATCCTACCATCCGTGAGGGGTATGTACAGGCAGCGGCCGCAAGAGGTCTCGAGGCAGCCGGAAGCAATGCCAACGGTGCGATGGCCGGATTTATGGGGATGGGCATGGCTGGCAATATCGGTGGATCCATTGTTGGAAATGCATCCTCAGTGAATATGGCACAGATGCAGATGAATCAGCAGGCACAGAATAATATGAACCAGATGAACATGGGTATGGGGCAGATGAATCAGTCGAACATGGGGGTACAGCCACAGCCGCAGCAGGCAGCAGGCTGGACGTGTTCCTGCGGACAGGTGAACAGCGGTAAGTTCTGCAGCAATTGTGGTAAGCCGGCACCGTCCGCCGACTGGACGTGTTCCTGCGGACAGGTAAATACAGGAAATTTCTGCAGTAATTGTGGGAAACCAAGAGCATAAGAGGAATGGGTCTTGCGTTCCCTGCTTTACTGTGTTAAAATCTTTCGAGTGAGCACAAGTGTCGGTCATAGAAAGACAATGCAGAGGAGGTAAGGGATGTCAGAGAAAACATCTTTCTTCGTCTTAAAGGAAAAAGCTGTGCCGGAGGTACTGCTCAAAGTTGTAGAAGCCAAGCGCCTGCTTGACTCGGGCAAGATGACATCGGTTCAGGATGCCACCGAGGTGGTAGGAATCAGCAGAAGTTCCTTCTACAAATACAAAGATGATATATTTCCATTTCATGAGAATGCGAAGGGAAAGACGGTTACGATGGTAATTCAGCTCGATGACGAGCCGGGAATCCTGTCGCTCGTGCTTAAGACGATCGCTGATTTCCATGCGAATGTTCTGACGATTCATCAGAGTATTCCGGTCAATGGAATCGCATCGCTTTCGCTCAGTATTGATGTCTTTCCGGCAACTGGAGATGTGGAAGTGATGAAGAACAGTATTGAATCCGTGCAAGGCATTCATTACGCAAAAATTTTAGCCAGGGAGTGAAAAAGATGAAGATAGCGGTTATGGGTTACGGCACCATCGGATCCGGTGTTGTAGATGTATTAAGAATTAATGAGGATAAGATCACAGAGAGAGCGGGCGAAGAAATTGAGGTTAAGTATATCCTTGACCTTCGTGATTTCCCGGGAGATCCGATGGAAAACGCGATCGTGCATGATTATCAGGTGATTGTCAATGATCCGGAGATCGGTGTTGTTGTTGAGACGATGGGAGGCGTTGAGCCGGCGTATACATTTGTGAAAGCAATGCTTGAGGCTGGTAAGCAGGTTGCTACCTCCAATAAGAATCTGGTTGCTGCCAAGGGCGCGGAATTGATTAAGATCGCGCGTGACCACAATGTCAATTTTCAGTTCGAGGCCAGCGTCGGAGGTGGTATCCCGATCATCCGTCCACTGAATAAGTGCCTGACTGCAGATGAGATCGAGGAGATTACCGGTATCTTAAACGGAACCACCAACTATATGCTGACCAAGATGGCACAGGAAGGTGCTGATTTTGATGAAGTATTAAAGGATGCGCAGGATAAGGGATATGCAGAGAAGGATCCGACCGCAGACATCGAGGGACACGATCCTTGCCGTAAGATTGCAATCCTGACTTCTCTTGTGTGCGGACAGCAGGTGGATTTCGAGGATATCCATTGCGAGGGAATCACCAAGATTACGGCGACCGATTTCAAATATGCAGAGGTTATGAACCGTTCGATCAAGCTTCTTGCATCCAGCCGCAAGGTTGGCGGAAGCTACAGTTGTATGGTAGCACCGTTTATGCTTGCTGCAGAGCATCCGCTTTGTGGGGTAAATGGTGTGTTCAATGGCATTTTCGTACACGGTAATGTACTTGGAGATGCAATGTTCTACGGAAGTGGAGCAGGAAAGCTCCCGACTGCCAGTGCTGTCGTAGCCGATGTCGTTGATATGGTAAAACATAAGAATACAAATATTTACATCGACTGGAAACCGGAGAAGATTGAACTTGTGGATTACAAAGACAGCCGCAACAGCTTCTTTGTACGTACTTCTTCGGATCAGGCAGCAGTTGAAGCTGCATTTGGTAAGGTGACTTACGTGAGTGCAGGAATCGATGGAGAGATCGGATTCACAACAGGCGAGATGAGCGAGAGTGAATTTGAAGAGAGTGCGGCTAAGATTGAACTGATCAATCGCATCCGTCTTGGATAATAAATATACAGCAAATAAGGGGTTTTTATGGCAAAATACGTTATGGCGTTAGATGCGGGGACAACGAGCAATCGTTGTATCCTGTTCGATCATTCGGGCAATATCTGCTCCATGGCACAGAAAGAATTTCGCCAGATATTTCCAAATCCGGGCTGGGTAGAACATGATGCAAATGAGATCTGGTCTACCCAGCTCGGCGTTGCAGTGGAGGCAATGAGTATGATCAATGCCAAGGCAGAGGATATCGCTGCCATCGGTATTACGAATCAGAGAGAGACTGCAATCGTCTGGAACAGGGAGACCGGGGAACCGGTGTATAACGCGATCGTCTGGCAGTGCCGCAGGACATCGGATATTGCGGATGAACTGAAATCAAAAGGCTTGGAAGAGACCTACAGGGAGAAGACAGGTCTTATTATTGATGCCTATTTTTCGGCAACCAAGATTAAATGGATCTTGGATCATGTAGAGGGTGCGCGTGTACTTGCGGAGGAAGGAAAGCTGCTTTTCGGAACGGTGGAGACGTGGCTGATCTGGAAGCTGACGAAGGGACGCGTTCATATCACGGATTATTCCAATGCGAGCAGAACAATGCTTTTTAATATTAATACGTTGGACTGGGATGAGGATATCTTAAAGGAACTGGATATCCCGCGAAGCATGCTCCCGAAACCAATGCCATCAAGCTGTGTATATGGACACACGGATGCATCGTTTTTTGGCGGAGAGATTCCAATCAGCGGAGCGGCGGGCGACCAGCAGGCGGCACTTTTTGGACAGACATGCTTTCATGAAGGAGAGGCAAAGAATACCTATGGTACCGGCTGCTTCTTGCTTATGAACACCGGAAACAAGCCGGTATTCTCTGAAAACGGTCTGGTTACTACGATTGCGTGGGGACTGGACGGTGAGGTAAATTATGCGCTGGAAGGATCCATTTTTGTTGCGGGAGCAGCGATCCAGTGGCTTCGCGATGAACTTCGGCTGATTGATTCGGCAGCGGACTCGGAATATATGGCATCCAAGGTGGAAGACACGAACGGTTGTTATGTGGTGCCGGCTTTTACAGGACTTGGTGCGCCACATTGGGATCAATATGCGAGAGGCACGATTGTTGGAATTACAAGAGGTACGAATAAGAATCATGTGATTCGAGCAACGCTTGAATCAATTGCGTTACAGGTTTGTGATGTCATTGATGCGATGCGTGCGGATTCGGGAATTGAAGTGTGCTCGCTTAAAGTGGATGGAGGCGCAAGCTCGAACAATTTCCTGATGCAGTTTCAGTCGGATATTTTAGGTGTCCCAGTCAACCGACCGGCATGTGTGGAATCCACAGCAATTGGAGCCGCATATCTGGCAGGACTTGCGGTTGGATATTGGAAGAATAAGGATGAAGTGATCAAAAACCAGAAACTGGATCATGTGTTTACATCGCAGATGCAGCAGGTTGCAAGAGAAAAGAAGCGCAAAGAATGGAACAAGGCAGTCCATTATGCGTTCGGCTGGGCGAGGGAGGATTCATAATCAAAGAAGGATTATTGCAGATTCTATTCCCGCCGCGATGCGTGGTGTGTGACGAAATTCTTGAGGCAGAACTGATACGGGGCGGGAGGTGGATTCATCCGGATTGTGGAAGGAAGCTTTATCCGGTTGGAGACAATGTGTGTTTCCGATGTGGAAAGCCGCTTGCAGCGGTGGAACAGGAATATTGTTTTGACTGTAAAAAGAAGCTTGCAGGAAGAAATGCATTGTACTGCAGACAGGGAAGGTCTGTTTATGTGTACAAAGGCGAAATTCGCAAGTCGGTATACCGACTCAAATATTCAAATAGGAGAGAGTACGCACGCTTTTTTGCAGAGGAGACTGCAAAATATTATAGTGACTGGTGCAAACGGGCTGGTGTTGAAGCGATTGTACCTGTTCCAATGTATGGACGAAAGAAGCGGAGGCGGGGATACAACCAGGCAGAAATTATTGCAAGGGAACTGGCGCGCATCTTGGGATTACCGATGGAGAATGCTGCGGTAAAACGCGTTCGAAATACGAAGCCTCAGAAGCTTTTAAGTGATGAAGAACGCAAAAACAACCTGAAAAAGGCTTTTCAGGCTAGGAAGTTTATAGTAAAATATAAGAAAATATTACTCGTTGATGATATCTACACAACCGGAAGTACGGTTGAGGCGGTTGCGCATGAACTCATGCGATGTGGAGTGGAACAGGTGTTTTTCCTGACGCTTTGTACTGGAGAGGGTATTGTTATGTAAGAAGCCGGTATTATGTTTGTATTCCGGCAAAATGGGGATATGAAGGAGGCGCTACGATCATGAATGTTACGAATTGTAGAAGTTGCGGACGTTTATTTAATGTATTGAGTAATGAGAGAATCTGTCCGGAATGTCGCAAGAAGCTGGAGGATAAATTTCAGGCTGTGAAGAAGTATCTGGAAGAGAACCCGCATTCTTCGATGGAGACAGTGTCCAGAGAGATGGAAGTGTCTGTCAAACAGATCAAGCAGTGGGTGCGGGAGGAACGTCTGATCCTGTCGGACGCATCGGAAGCAGGTATTACCTGTGAGTGCTGCGGCAGAATGATCCGCACAGGTAAGTATTGTGATGAGTGTAAGAATACGATGGCAATGCGGCTCCGTAGCGCAATGTCACCACAGTTTGATGCGGAGAAGGTTGAGAGAGCGGAACGGGATCGCGAGAGAATGAGATTTTTGAAAAGCTGAGCCCAAATGCCCCGGATGAATGAATCTGGGGTTTTTTAAATTGTGTTAAGCAATTCGTTCTTTGAAATCATAAGCAGATGTGGTATAATACAAAATAATGTGTAATTGTGTCCAAATGTAAATGGGAGGACGAGATGATTAACGAGGAACGAGTCAGAGAACTGTATCAGATGGCTGTATATGACGAGACTGAGGATAAGAAATGCCATTCGATGGGAGAATATTATATATGGGATTACGTTGGAAAAGAAATCGTCAAAAGCTTTTTCTCTGGAACGATCGCATTTGGGCTTCTTATAGCACTTTGGATCATCGGGGATATGACGGCAGCAATTGCGTTTGTCAATTCTGCGGATCTGATGACTCTAGTGATTCGGTTTATCCTGGTTTATGTAGGATTTATGGCAATCTACCTTTTGGTGACTGTGTTCATCTATAGTATTCGGTATGCGGAAGGCAGAAAGCAGCTTCGGAAGTATGTTGGACATCTGAAGAAAGTACACAGAATGTACCGCAGGGAAGACAAACTTAAGGCATAAGGGGAGGCTTTATGACAAATTTATTGGAAATTAAGGATCGCCTGATCCGTTTTTATAGTAAATACGAAACGTATTTGTTTCCGGTTGTCAAGTTTATAGTAGCAATCGTGCTTTTTACGGTTATCAATATGAATATCGGCTTTATGGAGAAAATCAGTCGGTTTCCGATTGCTCTGATTTTGGCATTGGTATGTGCAATTCTGCCGGTAAATGCGACAATTTGGCTGGCGGCATTTGTTGTTCTTGCAGATATGTATGCCTTGTCGATGGAAGTTGCGGTAACAACACTGGTGCTTTTTGCAGCATTGTTTTTCTTATATTTTCGGTTTGCACCCAAAGATGGTTTCGCAGCAGTACTCACACCGGTCTGCTTTAAACTGAATATTCCGTATGTGATGCCGATCGGATGCTCCCTTCTGAGGGATGCTTATTCGGTTGTAGCAATTATCTGTGGTACCGTAATCTACTATTTTCTGGATGGAATTCATCAGAATTCCGGAACACTTAAGAATGTTGTTGCAGATGGAGAAACTGCAGCGACAACTTCCAAGTTTGATATTTCGGTCGGTCAGCTTCTCAGTAATAAGGAAATGTATCTTGTGATTGCAATCTTTACGATTACAGCAATTGTTGTATATCTCGTGCGTCGATTGGAAGTGGAGCATGCATGGACGCTTGCCATCATCTCTGGTGTACTGATTGAGGTGGTCGGACTGTTTGCAGGATATCTTGTATTAAATGTGTCAGGAAAGACATTAGGACTGCTTATTGGCAATATACTTTCCTTGTTGATTAGTTTTGTGATCCAGTTTCTGTTTATGAATCTCGATTATGCGAGGACGGAGCGCGTTCAGTTTGAGGACGATGATTATTACTATTATGTGAAGGCAGTGCCGAAGAAGATGGTTGCGGTCAAGGAAGTGACGGTTAAACATTTCGGCAATACAGCCAGCATGGGAAAACGCATTGATCGTTCGAAGAGAACCCTTACTCCGGAAGAGGAGGAGACGAGCCGCAAGGTGATTGCTAAGGAATTGGACATTGATGAAGATTTATTAAAATAGGAACTTATTGATGCAGTTTGTTTTAGAAAGGAGGAAATATGCAGAATTCGATAACAACCATAACGGATTTATATGATCGTACATTGGGAGCACTTGATTTCCCGGATATCTCGATGTCACCTGTGGATATTGTGGAGATTCTCATTATTTCTTTCCTGTTCTATTATGTACTGCTTTGGATCAAAAATACACGTGCGTGGAATCTGTTTAAAGGAATTATGATTATTTTGATCTTTATTCTGATTGCACTGATCTTCCATATGAATACGATTCTTTGGCTGGCGGAAAACCTTCTCAGTGTAGGTCTTCTTGCGCTGGTTATTATTTTTCAGCCGGAGCTTCGCAAGGCACTTGAAAATTTGGGCGGCAAGAATCTGTTTGGACGTTGGTTTAACTTTGGTAAGACGGAGAATGACCGGTTTTCCGATCGCACCATCGAGGAATTGATTAAAGCAAGTTATGCGATGGGAAAGGTTCGTACAGGAGCACTCATTGTTGTGGAGGATGAGATTCTTCTCAATGAATATGTTCGTACAGGAATCGATGTGGATGCAATCATCAGCAGTCAGCTCCTGATCAATATCTTTGAAAAGAATACACCGCTTCATGATGGTGCTGTAATTGTTCGTGGTGACCGGGTTGTTTCCGCAACCTGTTATCTTCCATTGTCGGATAGTCTGTCTTTAAGCAAGGATCTTGGAACAAGACATCGTGCGGCTGTCGGAATCAGTGAAGTGAGTGATTCCCTGACGATTGTTGTATCGGAGGAGACAGGTAAGGTATCTGTTGCAATGCGTGGTCAGATTTATCACGGTGTGGATGCGGATTTCCTTCGTGAGAAACTTCGTTATCTGCAGAATCACAGTCGTGAAGTTACCGGACTGGAACTCATCAGAAGGAGGCTTAAGAATGGCAAATAAGATTCTCAAAACTCTGGTGAATAATATCGGATATAAAATTTTAGCAGTTGTTTTCGCATTTATCCTGTGGTTGGTTGTATATAATATTGATGACCCGAATAAGACGGTGCGTTTTACAACGAATGTGACTGTGGAGAATGAATCTGCAGTTACGGATATGAACAAGTGTTATGAAGTATTGAACGGAACCAATACGGTTACGTTCTCTGTTACAGCGAAGAGAAGCGTGATCAATAAGTTGGAGGATACAGATTTTACGGCAACTGCTGATATGAACCGTATGATTGTTGATTCGGATAACAAGACGGCACGGGTACCGATTGAGGTCACAAGCCGCCGGTCGAATTCTTCTCTTAAGTATAATGGAAAGAATCAGTACATGGAGATCTCACTGGATGATCTTGTGAGCCGTAGATTTATGATTACGGCAGACACGACCGGACAGGTGGCAGATGGATATGCACTCGGTGAAGTGACTGTTACGAATCCGAACGTGCTTAATGTGACGGGACCTGCGACAATCGTCGATCAGATTGACAGTGTGGTTGCAACGATTGATGTCGAGGGAATGTCAATGAATCTCTCAGATAATGTTCTTCCGGTATTCTATGATGCGGAAGGAAATGAGATTGATACAACCAGACTTAAGTATAACAATACGACGGTTACAATCTCCGCAAAGATACTGAGAGTGAAGGAGATTCCGTTAGCATTCTCTACAACAGGTAGTCCGTCAGGAGATTATCGTGTGGTTGAGATTACAAGTGATCCTGCGAATATTCAGATTAAGGGATCAGCAGCGGTATTGAACCCGATTATGTCGCTTCCTATTCCGGCTGAGGTACTGAATGTAAGCGGTGCAAGTGATGATCTGACGACAACTATTGATATCACAGAGTACCTGCCGGATGGTGTGGAACTTGTAGATGCGGCAGAGGCTACTGTTACTGTTACGGTTCGAATCGAGGCTTATCAATCTAAGAGTTATACCATATCGACGAATGACATTACGGTAAACGGATTAGGCAGTGATTATGAACTTGATTTTAAAGCAGATTCAGCGACGGTTACCGTGAGCGGTCTTCAGAATAATCTGAACCGGTTGAATACATCGGATCTTGCGGCATCCATTGATGTGTCGGGACTTGAAGAAGGGCTGCATCAGGTAAATCTCGAAGTCAAACTCGATGAAGACAATTATGCGGTGCGTACCGTTTCTGTTGAGGTGGAAATTACAAGAAAATCATCGGGAAATGGAACGGATAATAATCATCCGGATAATTCGGAGGAGGATTCATCGGGAGCAGATGATACGTCTGGTAATGAGGAAAATTAACACATTGTATAATTAAGGAGTAAAAATATGGCTAGAATGTTTGGTACAGATGGTGTAAGAGGTATTGCGGGAAGCGAACTTACGATTGAACTTGCAATGAAGCTTGGTCAGGCTGGCGCATATGTGCTCACGAAGGAACAGTCGCATCAACCGACTATTATTGTTGGTTGTGATACCCGTATTTCTGGTGGCATGCTTGCAAGCGCATTGATGGCAGGAATCTGTTCGGTTGGCGCGAACGCAATTTATGTAGGGGTGGCTCCGACACCGGCGATCGCTTATCTGACACGGAAACATAAAGTGGATGCAGGTGTCGTAATTTCAGCATCTCATAATCCAATGGAGTTTAATGGAATTAAGTTCTTTAACGGGGATGGATATAAGCTTTCTGATAATCTGGAGGATGAGATTGAGGCGCTGATCCGTAACGACATGGAAGATGTTGATTTCCCGATCGGACCGGGAATCGGTAAGGTGGAATATCGCCTTGATATTGTCGATGAATATATCCGTTATCAGGAGAAGACAGTTCCTGTAGATCTGTCAAAGCTTAAAATCGTAGTAGATTGTGCGGAAGGGGCAAGTTCCTATACGTCCGTTAAGACACTTAAGGATCTTGGTGCAGATCTGATCGCAATACATACATCGCCGGATGGAACGAATATTAATGCAAACTGTGGATCCACTCATATGGATGAACTTCGTGCCCGGGTTGTATCAGAGAAGGCGGATGTGGGTATCGCTTTCGACGGAGATGCGGATCGTATGCTGGCAGTTGATGAGAATGGTAATCTGATTGACGGAGATGTCGTTATGGCAATCTGCGGAAATTATTTAAAGAAAAAGGGAAAGCTTGCTAAGGATACGATTGTAGTTACGGTAATGTCAAACCTTGGATTCTCCATTATGGGAAAAAAGGAAGGCATTCATGTTGAAAAGACCAAGGTTGGAGACCGTTATGTCCTTGAAAATATGCTGGAAAACGGATACAATCTCGGTGGCGAGCAATCCGGACATGTGATCTTCCTTGACGACAATACGACAGGAGACGGTCTTCTTACTGCTTTGCACCTGTTGCAGGTTATGGTGGATACCGGCAAGAAACTTTCTGAACTGTCAACAGTGATGGAAGTGCTGCCGCAGGCATTGGTCAATGCAAAAGTACCGAATCATAAGAAAGAAAGCTATATGGAGTACAGTGAGATTGCGGATGCAATCAAGGAACTGGAAGATAAATTTGCCGGAGAGGGAAGAGTACTGATCCGCCCATCCGGAACAGAACCACTCGTAAGAGTTATGATCGAAGGAAAGGATCAGGCAGTCATTGATGAAGAGGCAAGAAAGCTTGCAGATCTTATTATGAAAGTGATGATTTAGGAGGGATTTATTGTGCTGTCACAGGCAATCAAGATCATGAATCCGACAGGACTTCATCTGCGTCCTGCCGGAAACCTCTGCAAAGAGGCAATGAAGTATAAAAGTAAAATTACATTTGAGTACAGGGGCAATACCGCCAATGCCAAGAGTGTTCTGAGTGTGTTGGGAGCCTGCATTAAGTCTGGAGATGAGATTACCCTGATCTGTGAGGGGGAGGATGAGCGGGAAGCGTTACAATCACTGATCGCATATATTGAGAGTGGATTGGGAGAGTAAACGCAAATAGATGCACTGCGAGGATGATAAAACAATATGAAGGAAAAATACAAACATTTACTAAACTTTGTTGCGAACGTGCTGACTCTGGCGATGGAAGCATTATGCTTTGGCTGGGTATGGTATGTGATGTATGTTCCGCAACTTGACAAGGCGAATACTTTTTTCCGCAGAGGTAACTGGGCGGTTATCGGTATGTATGTACTGTTCGTGTTCTTTTTTACAAAAGTATTTGGAGGATACCGGATCGGATATATGAGAGTGTCCGATATTATTCTGTCACAGATACTTGCCGTATTTCTTGCGATGATCGTGTCATATTTTGAAATCTGTCTGGTCGCAAATGACTATTTAAGTCCGGAGCCATTGATTGTTATGACGCTTACGGAAATTATCTTTATTGTACCGTGGGTTATCGTCATCCGGAAATTTTATCAGTATTTATATCCGCCAAGACAGATGCTTGTGATCTATGGAAACTATTCTCCGGATGATCTGATCTCCAAGATTAATACGAGAAAAGATAAATACAATATCTGTGCCGCAGAAAGCTATCGTATCGGATATGAAAAGCTTTATCCTATGATCAAGAAATACAATGCGGTCGTGTTATGTGATCTTCCATCGGAGGCGCGTAATCAGATTATGAAGTACTGTTATCAGGAGTCGATAAGAACTTATGTAACACCAAAGATCTCTGATATTCTTTTCCGGGGAGCGGATGATATTCATTTATTTGACACACCGCTTCTTCTGTCCCGCAATCAGGGGCTGAGTATTATTGATCAGTTTGTAAAAAGACTTATGGACATTGTGATTTCACTGATCGGTATTGTGATCGCATCACCATTTATGCTTCTGATCGTGCTTGCAATCAAGCTGTATGATCATGGACCGATCCTATACAAGCAGGAACGTCTGACAAAGGATGGTCAACCATTCATGATCTACAAGTTCCGCAGTATGTCTGTACATTCGGAGGATGCGGGAGCAAGACTTGCTGCCAAAGGCGATGCAAGAGTGACACCAGTTGGACGAGTGATCCGCGCAATTCACTTTGATGAGTTGCCACAGTTGTTCAATATCTTAAAAGGCGAGATGTCTGTGGTAGGACCAAGACCGGAGCGTCAGATTATCGCGGATCAGTATACGGAAGAGATCCCGGAGTTCGTGCTTCGTCTCAAGGTTAAAGCAGGTCTTACGGGATATGCACAGGTGTATGGCAAGTACAATACAACACCATACGATAAGCTGAAACTGGATCTGACCTATATAGAGAACTATTCGGTATGGATGGATATCAAGATCCTGTTCCTGACGTTTAAGATCCTGTTTGTGAGGGAGAATACGGAAGGTGTGGATGAGAACCAGACGACTGCAATAAAAAAAGAATCGGATTAAGAAACAATTATGACAAATAAAAGAAATGGGTGTGATTTGATAAATATATCAAGTCATACCCATTATTTATTGGAATTATATCACAAATTTCTATGGTGATTTCAGTGTATTTTGGGAATTAAACAGATTGCCTTTGCGCATATTTGTGATATACTGATGTTAGTTTGTTGTCTTATGGGCTTTTTGGGAAAAACAATATTTGAAGCTACAGGATAAGGAAAATTAAGGAGCTATGTATGAGTGATGTAAAGATCAGCATCATTATGCCTGTATATAAAGTAGAAGCATATGTAGGTAAAGCGATTGAAAGTATATTGTCGCAGACATTTACGGATTATGAGTTTTTGATTGTAGATGACGGAACGCCGGATCGTAGCGGTGAAATCTGTGACGAGTATGCGAAGAAGGATGCTCGCATTCAGGTGGTCCACAAGGAGAATGGAGGAGCACCAAGTGCAAGAAATACAGCAATCGATATGGCGAAAGGAAAGTATGTGTATTTTCTTGATTCCGATGATTGGGCAGAAAAAACGATGCTACAGGATATGTATGATATGGCGGAGCAGCACAATGCGCAGCTTGTTGTATGTGGATATTACATTGATACATACTATGGTGATAAGCATCTGAGCGAGAAAATCTGTGTGGACGACAAGGTGTTTACGGATGCAAAGTCATTCCGGGAAGAATCGTATCGTTATTTTGATCGAAATATGCTTTACACCCCGTGGAATAAATTGTATCGGCTTGATTATATGAGAGAGCACGGGTTGTATTTTCCACAGACTTTGTGGGATGATTTTCCGTTCAACATCAGTTATATTCGAAATGTTGAGTCGGTTGTAATTTCGACGAATGCATATTATCATTTCATTCGTGCCCGCGCAGAGTCTGAGACTGCAGCATATCGTGCAGATATGTATGAGAAGCGCGAGGAAGAACATGGCTGGATGGTTGATCTGTATCGCGAGTGGGGCGTTGATAATGTGGCAGCACAGGAGATGGTTGCACGTCGTTACATTGAGCGAATGGTAGGATGTATTGCCAATGTTACCAGTTCAAAATGTACCCTGACGGGAAGAGAGCGACGAGCTGAGATTAAGAAGATGCTCCACAATCCGCGTGTGGATGAAACATTGAAGCTTGCGCATCCACGTTCAAAATATATGAAGATCATGCTTGTTCCAATCCGATGGAAGAACACGTATCTTACATGGTTGGAATCTGCAATTATTACGTGGGTAAAGGAACATAACACAAAACTTTTTGCAAAACTGAAAGCTGGAAGATGATATGGCAGTATTACAGACAAATGAATTACTAAAAGAAAATTTGTCTAGAAAAAACGGTTTACATCGACTGACAGATATTGAAACAAACGAGATTAAGAAAATTGTCTTAGAAGCTGCGTTAGATATTACAGAGATATGCGATCAGAATCAGATCCCTTATATGCTGGGCGGAGGATCGGCGCTTGGTGCTGTGCGTCATAAGGGATTCATTCCCTGGGATGATGATATTGATCTGAATGTCCCGCGAAAGGATATACCACGTCTGATCGAAGTAATAGAAAGCCGGTATCCGGACAAGTATTCTATAGAAGCTCCGCTTTATACTGAAGGATATCTGAGCTCTTTTATTCAGGTACACAGAAAAAATACAGTTTTTCAGGAATATTTACATCAGGATAAGAAAAATTGTGGCATCAAAATTGACATCTTTATTATAGAAAATACTTATAATAATGCGTTGCATCGGATGTGGCATGGAGTATGTGTTCAGGCAGGACTTTTCTTTCTGTCGTGCTACAGAATGTATGCATGGAGAGATGAATTCAAGAAGCTGGCGGAGGGCAATCGCAAAGCCGGTTGTGTGATGTTTGTGAAACGATGTATCGGAAGATTATTTGCTTTCAATCCGAAAGGATTGTATCAATGTGTCCAAAAGAAGATGGCACAATGCACGGATGATCATTCCGAATATGTTACAGTCCCATCCGGAAGAAATCATTTTTTCGGAGAGATGTACAAGCGCAAGACATATATGTCGTTGCAAAAGATGGAATTCGAAGGAAATATGCTTTGTGTGACAAATGATTATAAGAATTATCTCACAAGGCTTTATGGAAACTATATGGAAATTCCTCCTGAGGAGAAGAGAGAGCACCATGTCCTGTATGATTTGAAGCTTCCGGGACAGTATGTGGAGCCAAAACTTCTCAATAAGAAGGAAATTCAACAGGTATTGACAGAAATGCTGGTTTCGTTTGCCGATTATTGTGAAGTTCACAATCTTCGCTATTATCTGGTGGGAGGAACGTTGCTTGGGGCGGTCAGACATCAGGGATTTATACCTTGGGATGATGATATAGATGTCGGAATGCCGAGGAAAGATTATGAGAGGTTTCTGCAGCTAGTCAAGAAAGAACCGATCAACGATCATTTGGTAGCAATCTCGGGAGAGGATGGAACCCTTTCGAATCCATATTGTGAATTGATCCACACAGGAACACATCTGGAGAGAAATAGTTCACAGTTCATTCGTGAAGAATGCCAAGTGTTACACCTGTTTTTGGATATCTTCCCACAGGATGGATGGCCGGAATCTGATAAGGATGCAGTTAAGCTGGCGAAACAGATGAAACGTAAGCGTTATATGATACAGAATGCGCGTGCTAAGATCGGCAGGGGAACATCGTTTGGTCATATTATGGTTAAGACACCACTTGTCCTGTTGATGCGCCTGATTGGTTATCAACGTGTGATCAATCAGATGAACAGGATTGCGACCAGATATGATTATGATCAGTCAAAGTATGTTGGAGCAGTGACATTTGGAATTTATGGACCGGGAGAGAGATGCCTGCATGATGATGTGGTGGAGTTTCAAGAGGTAGTCTTTGAGGGGCATAAGCTGCATGCACCCGGAGGCTATGAGAAATATCTGACGCAGATTTTTGGTGACTATATGAAACTACCACCGGAAGAAAAACGTATAGATCACAAGATGAAAGTATGGGATGAAATTGACGTATAGCAGATTACTTGGTAAAATAGGCTGAATTTGAAAAATTAACGAGGTAATTATGAAAAAATATATCGATTCGTTTTTGAATTATCGTTTCTTGTTATGGGAGCTGGTAAAAAAAGGAATTAAGTTAAAATACAGAAAATCTTACTTGGGCATTATATGGTCTTTGCTTGAGCCTCTGCTCACAATGATCGTACTGACAATGGTCTTTGGTACAATTCTTGGAACTCGTACCAAAGAATTCTCAGTATACATTCTATGCGGACGTCTTTTGTATAATTTCTATTCAACGTCCACGAAATCTGCGTTGACATCCATACGACGTAATGCGGCTATGATCAAAAAGGTTTATGTACCGAAATATCTTTATACGTTATCAAGTATTTTATTTAACTATATTATTTTCCTGATTTCATTGATCGTGCTCGTAGTTGTGGCAGCTGTGTTAAATGTTCGTCCTACATGGTATTTGATTCAGGCTCCTGTTGCATTAATTTTGGTATTAATGCTTTCAATTGGATGCAGTTTTATTCTGGCCACGCTTGGTGTGTTTTTCCGGGATATGGAGTATCTTTGGGGCGTTGCATTAATGCTGATCATGTATATGTGTGCAATTTTCTATCAGCCGGAGAAAATTCTTGACAGTGGATTTGCATGGGTTCTGAAATTTAACCCGTTGTACTGTATCATTGATATTTTCCGTGCCGCAGTATTTGGAAGAATGATGAATATTCATTATTTCCTGTATGCAACAGGATTTAGTGTTGTGACAATTGTTGTAGGATTGATTTTATTTATCAAAAAGCAGGATGAGTTTATCCTTCAGATCTAGGAATGGAGTATTCTATGAGCGAAGAAAATGCAATTGTATTAAAAAATGTTGGGATGAAGTTTAATCTGAGCAAGGAAAAGGTTGACAGTCTGAAAGATTATGTGATTAAATCTTTACGTCGCCAGATTGAATATAATGAATTCTGGGCGCTGAAAGACATTAATCTAACGATCAAAAAAGGTGATCGTGTAGGAATCCTTGGATTAAATGGTGCCGGAAAAAGTACATTGCTGAAAGTAATTGCAGGCGTATTTAAACCAACAGAAGGTTCTGTGGAAAAGCATGGAAAAATTGCGCCTTTACTTGAATTAGGAGCGGGATTTGAAAAACAGTATACCGGAAAAGAAAATATATATCTCTATGGTGCAATGCTTGGTTATACGAAGCAGTTTATTGATGAAAAATATGATGAGATTGTTGAATTCTCTGAATTAGGTGAATTTATTGATGTGCCGGTACAAAATTATTCGTCTGGAATGAAATCCAGACTTGGATTTTCTATCGCGACAATCGTGTCTCCGAAAATACTTATTCTGGATGAAGTTCTTTCTGTAGGAGATGCAAAGTTTCGAAAGAAGAGCGAAAAAAAAGTTATGAGTATGTTCGATTCAGGAGTGACGGTGCTTTTTGTCTCACATTCTCTGGAACAGGTAAAGCGTATTTGTGATAAAGCGATGATTCTTGATCATGGTAAACTGGTTGCCTTTGGGGCAATTGATGAGGTCGCTCCAATGTATGAGAAAATGATCGAGGCATATGAATTGGAAAATCCGAAGGCAAAGAAGAAAAAGAAAAAAACGGTGATAAAGGAAACCGGAAATGCGGAAGAAATTTCTGCGAAAAATGTAAGTGAGGAAACAAAAGCATGAAATTATCGGTTATATGGAATTTGTCGGAAAAGGATAGTGACAATCAGATAACGCTTGATTGTTTGAAAACGGAGTTAGTTGATTATAAGGACCCGGTTCAGATTTTAATTTATCCACAAAACAAAGAACAACTGGATCATACCCCACTGATCGTGAACAATGGAGAAGTTATAATCAGCTCGTTGATTGGGGCATCAGAAATCGAAGTATATGAAGATACACAAAAGCTGGTAGATGGAGATTTTGTGACATATCTTTATGGCGGGGATCGATGGTCTTCACAGACGTTATCCCAGTTACAGGGGATTTTAAAGGATCACTCTGATCTTGCTATCGTTATGATGCATAAGATCATGCCGGATGAGAGAGAAGGTGCTTTTGCAAGAGAAATTCCAGATAAAAAAATCGTTAATTTAAGTTTGAAGAAGGACTATGACGTCTATCCTTTTTATTTTGGCGGAACGATTTTGTCGGCAGAGGCTTTTCGCAGCCACTCTTTTCAGAAGAAACTTGGAATTGAAGCGGAGAGAGAATATTTTCTCTCTGTTGCATCAAAATATAAAAAAGTTTGTTTTTTAAACCAACTTACGTTTTATTCAGAGCGTGCACAGGAAGGCGATTTTACTTTTTATGAGCCAATCTATGATGAGGATTGGTATGAGAAATCCTTTACGCAGTTCTGGATTCCATTTTTGCGGAAGCAGAAAGAAAAGCATGGCAGCGTGCCGGTATTTATACAGTATCATTTTATGTTTACTGTAAAATCTCGTTTTACAAGTAATCTGAATAATCGAAATAAGCATGTAATTCCAGAAGGTCAGGAGAGAAAATGCTTAGAGCGGATCGGAGAAGCTTTTGCTTATATTGACGATGATATTTTGTTGAATGCCCATAAGATTTCAGAGGTGAATGTCACGGATTCCGTGAAGTGGGTTTATGGAATCCTGAAGCATGGAGAGGGCTATCATTTCGAAAAACGATATCTGTCTGGAAATCCTTATTACGGCGCTTCAAATGTAATATTTAATAAGATAACTAATTTAAAGACCAACATCCTGTTTATGAATTACGAAGATGGAATGTTGCGAATTGATGGTACGATACATCCGATTCTTTATTCGATGGCATCTGAAATTTACCTTAGTTTTAATGGCAAGAAATATGAACTTCATTACAATGAACGTTACGCATTGAACAAAGTGTTTGGAGTGAGCATTTATAAAGGTCATTCGTTCCATGTCGATCTTCCAATGGAGGGTGTTAAGGATGCGCATCTTTTTTGTCAGGCGAAAATAGGTAACGACATAATACGTATTACTTTTTGTTATGAGTCACATTTTAGCCGTATGAGTGATGCTTTCCCAAGTAGTTACTGGTGTTTTGGTTTGGATCCGATGTATATGGCAGTAAAGAATGAAGAGGGAATTCGCATTCGGACAATTACCAAGAAGGAAAAAAAGAAACAGGAACGCAGATTGTCAAAGGAAATGTTGCTTTCATTCCAGAAGAGAGCATGGGTATTTCTTGCAATCCGAAAAGTATATTTTATGATGCGTCCAATCATGAAGCGTAAACCGATCTGGATGTATCTGGATAAGATTTATAAGGGTGGAGATTCTTCGGAATATCTGTATCGGTATTCCTGTGCGCAGAAGGACGGTAATAAGCATTATTATCTGATTGACAAGCATGCAACCGACTACAAGAGAATGAAAAGAGACGGATATAAGCCTTTGGTACGAGGTAGTATCAAGCATCGTCTGGTTTTCCTTATGGCCGATATGATGGTTATTTCAAATTCGACGGTGTTTGCCTTCAATAATTATGGACTTCCGAATTCAAGCTATGTTCGTGATCTTGTAGATTTCCATGTCTGCTGTGTACAGCATGGAATGTCGGTGCAGAAGATTGCAGTAGCACAGAACCGTTTGCGTGATAATACGAGATTGTATTTCTGCGCATCGAAGTATGAATTGGAGAATCTTTCAAGACCAATTTATGATTATGAGGGATACGATGCGTTAAAACTTACGGGAGTACCGCGTTATGATGGCCTGAAAAATGACGACAAGAAACAGATTATGATCAGCCCAACGTGGCGTATGCAGGCAGCAGTGCCGGTGCGTACAAGTGAGGGCGAACAGAGAGATTATAATCCGTTATTCAAAGAGAGTACTTATTATAAAGTGTTTAATTCATTGATCAATGACCCACGCCTTATTGAAGCGGCTAAGAAATATGGTTATCGTATTAAATATGTGTTACACCCGATTGTCAGTGCACAGGTAGATGATTTTGACAAAAATGATTATGTGGATGTTATTCCGGCGGTCGGGGATATGAGTTATGAGACCATGTTCCGTGAATCCAGCCTGATGGTAACCGATTTCTCTGGAATTCAGTTTGATTTTGCATATATGAGAAAGCCACTTGTTTATTTGCATCATAAAGATATTCCCCAGCATTATGAGGAGGGAACATTTTTCTACGATACCATGGCATTCGGAGAAATCGCGCACGATAACGATGAATTAATTGATCTGTTATGTGAATATATGGCGAGCGGATGTAAAATGAAAGAGGAGTATGTACGTCGCGCAGACGACTTCTTCTATTATAGTGATCATAACAATTGCAAACGTATTTATGATATAATGACAGAATATCAGGAAAAGAAGATTTTACCGTATCGTCAGAAATAGCGAAGCAGTGGAAACTAATTTTAGAAAGCAGGGAGATGTTATTATGAACATTGGAGTAATTTTTGCAGGTGGCGTAGGAAAAAGAATGAATAGCCGTGTGAAGCCAAAACAGTTTATTGATGTATATGGAAAACCAATTATTATTCACACATTGGAACTGTTCGAAAATCATCCGGAGATTGATGCAATTGCGGTTGCATGTCTGGAGGATTGGATCCCTTACTTGAAGGATTTGTTAGAAAAATTTAATATCAAGAAAGTAAAAAAGGTTGTGCCGGGAGGCGCAAGCGGACAGGAGTCCATTTATAATGGATTAAAGGCTGCTGAAGAGATTGCAAATGGAGAAAAATCTATTGTATTAATTCATGACGGGGTTCGTCCTTTGATCAACGAGAAAACGATTACAGATAACATTGAATCTGTGAAAAAGCATGGCTCTTCCATTACCTGTGTAAAGGTGAAAGAAACGGTTTTGGTGGTTGCTGAGGACAATTCTATTCAGGATGTTCCAAATCGTGAGGATACGCGTCTGGCACGCGCTCCACAGAGCTTTTATCTGGATGAAATTATCGGCGCGCATCGCAAAGCAATGGCAGAGAATAAATATGATTTCATTGATTCATGTTCCATGATGCAGTACTATGGTAAAAAATTGTATTTAATTGAAGGACCACAGGAAAACATTAAGATTACGACACCGGATGATTTCTATACAATGCGTGCACTTCTTGATGCAAGGGAAGAAGCACAGATTTATGGTCTTGAGAATTAAGGAGTAATTGCGATGAAGGACGTATTAATAGAGGATTTTAAACGAATTACGGAGCGCGATATTCCGTGGGATGAACTACGAAATAAAACGTTTTTCATTACCGGAGCAACGGGGTTAGTGGGATCGTTGCTTGTAAAATTCCTGCTATATGCAAATCAAACCATATCACTTAATGCAAAAATTTATGCAGTTGTGCGTAATACGGAGAAAGCGGACCGAATTTTTGCAGAGGAGAAGACGGATGCGCTTTCGTATGTTGTTGCAGATCTGGCGACAGAAAAAGTTTCTTATGATGGAGATTGTGACTTCATGATTCATGCAGCTGCAGTCACGGCATCTAAGGTTATGGTATCTGATCCGGTAGGAACGATTCGAACCGCTATTGACGGAACGGAGAAAATGTTACAGCTTGCGGTCGAAAAAAAGACAAAAGCATTTATTTATATTTCCTCTATGGAAATATACGGACAGCCGAAGTCAGAAGGAAAGACAGCTGAAAAGGATTTGGGATATGTCGATATCGAGACGGTCCGTAGTTGTTATCCGGAAGGAAAGCGTATGTGTGAGTGTATGTGTACGGCTTATGCGGCTCAGTATGGAGTGAATGTGATCAGCGCCAGACTGGCACAGACATTCGGTGCAGGAATTCTTCCGACTGAGAATCGTGTATTTGCGCAGTTTGCAAGAAGTGCGGTTAATGGTGAAAATATTGTCCTGCACACGACCGGAGAATCCGAAGGAAATTACGTATATACAGCAGATGCAATCGCTGCAATATTAACACTTTTAGTGAAAGGTGCAGCTGGAGAAGCATACAATATTGCCAATGAGGAGAGTCATATTACGATTCGTAATATGGCAGAGCTTGTTGCAAAGGAAATCGCAGGAGGTAAGATACAGGCTGTGATTGACATTCCGGAAGACAGTGCATCTTTAGGATATGCGCCACCTGTGAAAATGTGGTTGGATGCGTCTAAGATGCGTGCGCTTGGCTGGACGCCGGAAGTTGGATTGATTGATGCATATAAACGCATGATCCGTTGGATGGAGTAATTGATATAAGTATAGGTGATTGACATGAAGATAGGATTGATTTCTATTAATATGCATACGAAATCGCTGAATTTTGCATGCCCAATTCATAGTTGGGCATTTCAGCGTTTTTTAAAGATGCATGGAATTGATTCAAAAGTTATTGATTATACCCCTAATTATAATGATGATTTTCCAGCAAGAGAGCCAGCTCCTTATTATGAGAAAAAGTATAAGGCACTTTTGGAAGCGAATCCGCAGACAGAGGCAGGAATTCAAGAGAGAGAGAGCAAACTTCGACAGTACAAATTCAAATGGGAAGGCTATGCAGCGTTACATGACGAGCGTTGTGAGCGTTTTGATAAATTTGAAGATTTTGTACAGACGTACTATGACAAAACCGATGAGAAGTATGACGAGGTTAAGCTTGATCGTGTTGATAGCGGCTTTGATTGTTATATTTGTGTGACGGATGTTATATGGTCTTGTGATGAATACTGGGGATTTGATAAAGGCTTTCTGCTAGACTGTAAGACAATGGAAAACAAATGGAAGATCTCATATGCTGCCAGCAGAGGGGTCCCGAAGGAATTGGAAGAATGCGAGGAGGCATATTTTGCACGTGCAGTTTCTGACATTGATTTTGTTTCAGTTCGGGAAAAAAGCCTGAAAGAGTATGTGCAGAGTCTGTTGCCGGACAAGCAGGTGACTACGGTGATTGATCCGGTTCTTCTGCTGCCGGTAGAAGAATATGAGAAGATCCTTATTAAGCCGGAAATTGATCATTACATTGTCGTTTATTATGCGATGGAACGTCCGAAAGAGTTGTTCCAGATGGCAATCCGGTATGCAAAGCTGCATCATGTTCGTATTGTGGAATTGACACATATACCGGTTGAAGGCGGCATGGTTCAGACGGAGGATGTTGAGGTTGTGCAGGATTTTGCTGCGGGACCGAAAGAATGGCTGGGCTATCTGAAATATGCAGACTGTATTTTTACCAATTCGTTTCATGCGACTTGTTTTAGTATACTGTTTCATAAAAAGTTCTTTAACAGTAAGAGAAACGGCGATAAGTTGAGTAATCTGTTAGAAACGTTCCAACTTACTGACCGGACTTTTGATACATTACGGGATGAGTTCGCGCAGAGAGCTGCACAAAAAGGTTTGCGTAGACATTATCATAGCGCCCGAATCCTGCTTGGTATCGAAAAAAGACCATTTGACCGTGAGATTAATTATCATAAAGTGGATCAGATTCTTGAACAGGAGAGAAAAAAGTCAGGAGAGTTTATTCTTTCTGCAATTGATTATGCAAAGCAGCATCCAAGACCTCATACCGATTATGATGCCGTGCGTAAGAAAATCGAAATGGATTTCGCTTATTACGCTAATTCGGTTGAGGCAGTCTGGGTAGGAGGAGAGATTGATGCTTCAAAGGAAGAACTTCGAACCATCTCCAATGGAAAGATAGAATTTCGTCGTCATAATTTTAAAAATAATGGTGAGACGATGGTGCGTATGGATCTATTTGAACGGAAAGGCTATACCTTAGAGGGGTGGTACATTCGCATCAGAGTGAATCGGGAATGGTATTGGGTTCATAAGGATGGAAGCATTGTCAAAAGAGATCAGGACCACAGACCATCTATGGATAGAGAACATACACTGTTTAAGGCAGGAGAAAATATCCCTTATGTACCGGTTGAGATGATTTCGGCTATGATTGCGGATGCTGTCTGGAAAAAAAATGAATAAGGATAGTGAAAATAAATTGAGGGGCTGCCATTTTCAGGCAGCCCCTCAACTTGTAGTTATTTCTTGGATGGTTTGATCTTTTTGACAACACCGCTTGGTTTGCAGTAGTACTTTTGACCTTTCCATTTGATTTGGTGGTCGCGAACCAATTTGCCGGACTTGCCAAAGTAATAATTATATTTGCCGAGTTTAACCATTACACTTTTTTGCATAATACCGTGGGAGTCGAAATAGTACTTATTGCCATTTCGCTTTCCTGTCTGATTTCTAAGAAGTGTTCCGTCTTCGTAGACTGCATATGTTTTATTTTTGAAATCGATAAACTGACACTCTTTATCATCATCCGGAAGGACAAGCGTTCCGTTTTTAGAGAACATGTAGTAATCGCCGTCAAGCTCTTTTATGCAGTTCCTCAGCATCTTTCCTGATCCATCAAAATAGTATGTGTCTACCGCATCTTCTGTGTCATCGGAAGACTCATTGTTATCGTTTGAATCAGCAGAGTTATCAGGTGTTTGCGGTATATCACACCATTCGTTACAGAGAAATGTGCCTTCCGGAGAGAGTGCATAATAATTAGAACCAAGATGTTTGATAACAACGTCATCGGTATTGTTTACCATTTGAAGCCCGCTTGTACGGAAGTAATACTTTTCTCCATTAATATTGGTAAATCCTTTGGCCATATAGGCATATTTTTCACTAGGTGATAAGGTATAATATCGTCGACCATCGTCATAGGTTCTCCAACCCAGATAATTTCCGGTTTCTGAAGAAAATTTTCCGTATCCCATGCGCCCGGTCTCGTCAAAGTAGAAATAGTGCTTATCAATATACTGAACTCCGGTGAGAGGAACACCATCCTCAAAGTAATACATATTATGGTCACGATAAAATCCGTCTTCACCATAAACGGAAATCCATTTGTTTACCTTGTTTTTGGATGAAACCGTTGTACCCTTATAGAGTGTTATTTCATCATTTTTTATATGATAGATCAAAGTTTTCTTTTGCGTTGCAGGCAGATAGCACATGCCATAGCGGGTTGCGCGTGTGACAGCTCCGTAGGTCTGCCAGCGATTGGTTTCGTCGTTTATTCCGTTAAATTTGGAATTGGAGGCAAAAGAATAAGTAGGCTGGACTGCTGCGAGAAATTCTGCAGAGTTTCCGGAACCAATTCCGTGGTGTGATAGTTTCATGATATCACAATGAAGTTCATTACCATATCGTTGTAAAAGATTGTTTGCCTCATCTTCCATACAATCACCTGCGGTGAAGTAGCGTGTTGTTCCGCAGGTGAAAATTGCTGCGAGCGAACAATTATTTTCATACGAGGTGTATATGGAAGAACCGGATTCCGTTAATATACTTCCTGAAGTAGCTGCATATTTTTCAGGGTAAAAAGACGAGGTATTTAACGGTCCGATGATTTGGCCGGAAGCATCTCCTACCATAATATGATCACCGACATTCAGATATACAATGCGGCTGTTGCTCAGTGTTAGAATGTAATTTTGCAGTCTAGTATATCTTCTTTGATTATTCAATGAATAAGGGGCAAGAGAAGGATCCGGCAGATATAAAGTATCTACGTGGATATTGGCTGCTTCGAGTTGCTTTAATCCGGCAAGCATATTGGTAGATGATGCTCCGACATGGTCTTTGTGAAGATGGCTGAACATGATGTCTACGTTGGTAGCACCAATAGCAACGAGCTGCTTTATAATCGCAGTAGTATGCGAGGCTGAACCTAAATCAATAAGTAAATAATGTCCCTTGGATTCCAGCAGAACGGAATCGCCCTTCTCATCTCCCGGTAAATACATGGCATAGATGTTTAATTCAGAATCGGATGTATCTGCATATACATTTGTTGAGGGGAAAAAAGTAAAAAAGAATGAAAAAATAAGTAAAACAGCAATTATTTTTTTTGACATTTGAAAACCTTCCTATTTCATTAAAATATTACAACAAAAGCGATTATAGCACATTTTGACGATTAGTTGAAGGGAGATTGATAGGAATTAGTTGAAGGGAGATTGATAGGAAGTAGTGGACATGGAAAAGTCAGGGTGCTATGATGGAACATGATCTATATTACAAGAAAGTGTGTTTACAGTGGAAGAAAAACGATTAGCAATTCAAAATGGAAAATTTAATTTAGAGGCGATTAGTACATATCGAAATGAGATTTATGGTTTGAGTATATTCTGGGTTATGCTTTTTCATATGTGCGAAAGTCATTACTTTCCGGCGTTGGAAAATGCTCCAATATACAACCATCTGATGATAATTCTCGGAATGGGAAACATGGGTGTGGATGTATTCTTGTTTTTATCAGGAATCTGTCTGTATTTTTCGTTTACCAGGGAACCGGATACCTATGCATTTATCAGAAAACGGGTTGCGCGAATTATGTATCCGGTATGTCTTACCAGTATGTTATTATGGATCCGATATCTTGTCATGCACAGAATATCTGTATGGGGATTTATCAACCGGGTATTTTTGATTCAATACTGGGTTGATGGTGACAGACAGATTTGGTACATATCTTTGATCATGCTGCTTTATCTTGCGTATCCGTACATCTATCAATATATGTTCAAAAAAAAGGATGATAGAAGTTTGGTACTTCGCGCAATAATCATGATCGGAGCAATTGTGATCATTACGATAGGATTGGCTTTAGAATATCCGAAGGTTTATGATGCAATCGACCTTGCACTTCCAAGGGTCCCTATCTTTTTAACCGGATGTATTGTAGGAAAATTTGTATATGAACGACGGAAGATATCGGCAGTGATACCGCTTGGCATAATTGTGGTATTTGTGGCTGGATATAACCTGACGAATAAATGGAACATATATCAGGATTATGCGGAGCGATACATATACTGGATAGGAGGTTTGGCGGTTGCATTTCTTTTGGCAATATTATTTAGTTATACTCCGAAGTGGTTCAATCATATATGGAGCAAATGGGGAATCCTTTCATTAGAAATATATCTTACACATATCGTAATCCGCAGAGAATTGGCAACGAAGTTTGCAAAGACTCATTTGGGTTTAACGTGGTGGATGAATATACTGGTTATATTTGCGGGTGCATATATCTGGGCCAAGCTGACCGCATGGATCGTGAAGAAGATGAATATGAAGAAAGTCGGATGATGAGTAGAGCATAGGAAACTATGCCCTATTTTTTTGTTGATTTTTGGAAAAAATATATGTATAATAAAAAACTGATAGTGATATAAATAAAACATAATGGTTGAAAAAATGGAATTATCAGAACAATATTTATTAGATATCATTCGTTGGGGAAGTCTGACAAATGCCGCAAAAAAATTAGGAATTTCACAACCGGCACTCAGCCTTGCGCTTACGAATCTTGAAAAAAAAATAGGTGTTACACTGGTCGACCGTAAAAATAAGCCGGTTTGTCTGACAGAAGAGGGATGTATTTATGTTGATTATCTTCTGAAGAAAGAAGAACTTACCAAGCAGATGAAGAAGGAAATCTCAGATGTCGGGGTTTTTAAGAAAACCGTGCTGACAATTGGTGGGGCAACTGTTTATATTGAATCTTTAGTGACTAATGTAATACCGTTATTGTTGGAGAAGTATCCGGAGTGTCAGATTAATATGAGAATTGAATCACTGGATGAATTGATTCAGAATGCATTAAAAGGCAATATCGATTGTTTTGTCTGCACGGATGAAAATAACATACCGGATGATTTTACTTTACTTCCGATTCGAAAAGAACGTTTATATTTATGTGTTCCTTCAAATTACAAATTGAATGAAGTTTTGCGTGAAAAGCAGGTCGGAATCGGAGAAATAAAGCAGATTGCAGATTACAAAATATTTGAGAATGAGAATTTTATCAATTTGCCGGCTACATTTCCTCTTCAAAAAAGAATGAACAGCTTTTATGAGGAGAACAAAATGAAAATTAGTTCGTCAATTACAGTCAACCAGGTGTCAACAGCCGTTGCATTGGCAGAAAAAGGATTGGGGATCGTAGTGGCTTCGGAAGAAGCTCTGATGAGCCGGGAGTTTGGAAATCAGGTATGTTTGTATTCGTTACCGGATGAAGTATCGGGACGTAGTATTTATCTGGCATATGATTCAAAAAAATATATTTCCAAGGCATGTAAACTCTTTATTAAACTAATTACGAAAGGAAACGAAAACAATGAAACATTCTAAGAAGATTAACCTGTTGCTCGGACCGGTATTGTTGTTACTGTGTACGTTATTGCTTCCGGCAAGCGTATTTACAACTTATCAAAGTCGTGCGGCAATCGGAACCGTTGCATGGATGGCATGGTGGTGGGTGACAGGACCTGTTGACTATGCAGTGACGGCTTTTCTGCCGATTGCAGTAAATGCATTCATGCAGATTACAGATATGAGTACGGTAATTGCAAATTATGCATCGGAGACGATCCTTTTATTATTGGGAGCATCCATTCTTACTATATCATGGGAAAAGACCGGACTTGATAAGCGAATCGCATCCGTATTTTTAAAAATGATTGGCGATAATTTCCGCTATCAGTTGATTTTCTGGTTTATATTATCCTTATTGCTTTCATCGATCCTTCCAAATGCGGTAGTCTGTGCAACGGTCACTCCGATTGCTGTATCGATGCTTACCTATATTGGGGAGGGCAACATTAAAGAAAGTCGGGTTGGATCCAAGCTTTTACTGACCATTGCATATGCAGCAGGTCTTGGAGGTCTTGCTTCTCCACTTGGCGGTGCGATGAATCTTGTAACCGTTGATTATTTACAGCAGCTTAGCGGACAGGAATATATGTATGTATCTTGGGTTGTTCGTTTCCTGCCGATCATGATTGTACTTATTATAAGTAACTTGTTGTTCATGCTTCGGAATGTCGGAAAAGACGAAACGCTTGGTAACGCAAACAATTTTTTTGAGCAGGAATATAGCAAGATGCCTCCGATGTCGATCGAGGAAAAATTATCTCTGGCTTTGTTTGTAATTGCAACCGTATTGGCCTTTACCCGCCAGCTGTATCAGAATATTTTACCGGGCTTAAAACCGGCGTATGCATTCATTATCTGTGCAATCTTATCTTTCCTTATTACCGACAAAGAGGGAAAGCGCCTGATGCAGTGGAAATCGGTTCAGACATGTATCATTTGGGAACTGATCTATATCTTTGCAGGTGGACTGGCAGCAGGAACATTGATCAATGGATCCGGAGCAGCAGAAAATATCGGAACATGGGTTGCTGGAATCAATCTTAACGGTGGATTTACAACGATCCTCGTTATCATAACATTGACGTTGATTCTTTCGGACGTAACATCAAATACTGCAACAGCAGCGGTCGCAATTCCGATTGTTATTTCGATTATTCAGGGAATCGGAAAGAATCCGATTCCGTATGTTTACATAGCGTCTATCGGCGTGAATTTGTCTTACATGCTTCCAACATCGATCCGTGCAATTCCTGTCGGATATGGAATGGAACCAAAGTATATGCTGAAGGAAGGATGGAAAATTACAATCCTTGTTATTGTATTGATGTCTGTACTCAGCTATCTGTTACTGAATTACTGGCCGGCATTCAGCACGATATAAAAAGTTTTGTTGACAATTTATATGTCGAATGTTAGTATGCGATATGTGGTTGTCTGTCTTCTAAGAGGCAGATGATCGCATATCGCATTTTTATTGATATAGCGTGTTATGATAGAAACTTGAAAGAATTTTTCAAGTTTTTTTCAAGAATTAATTCTTAAGATATTCTTAAATTTTTACTTAAGGAGAAAAAAATGTCAGTTGTTTCTTATACTTTTTTTGCTTTTCTGGCAATCAGCATTTTACTGTACTACCTTGTTCCAAAGAAAATGCAGTGGATCATTCTTTTGGCGGCGAGTGCTTATTTTTATCTGATGGCGGGATTACAGTTCCTGCTTGTGGTTGTTGCAGAGGCTTGCGTGGTATATGTTATCGCCATGCGGATGCAGAAGAACCTTGATGAACAGGAGCAGATGACGCAGGGATTGGATCGACGTGCAGCCCGGTCTATCAAGAATGATATGAAGAAAAAGCGGAAAAAAGTGCTGGTGGTCGGACTAGTTTTCGTAATTGGTGTTCTGTTTATTTTCAAGGCGAGCGGATTTTGCATTAACAATATTAATCGGATCCTTGGTCTTGTCAGTATGGCGGAACTCCCGAATTGGAATCTGATTGCGCCTCTTGGAATTTCTTTCTATTCATTTATGATGATTTCCTATCTTATGGAAATCTACAATGGAAAAGCAGCAGCACAGAAGAATTTCCTTAAGTATCTTACCTATGTATTATATTTTCCACATGTAACACAAGGCCCGATTGCAAGCTACAAAGAAGTTGGACCACAATTGTTCGCATCCCATAAGTTTGATTATGATCGCGTTGTACAGGGACTGTGGCTTATTATATGGGGATATTTTAAGAAGCTTGTGATTGCGGATCGATTGGCATTGTTTGTGACTGCTGTATTTAATCACAGGGGAGATTATCAGGGAACGATCTTTTTCTTTGCCGGAGTTATGTACTCGATTCAGATTTATTGCGATTTTTCCGGTTGCATGGATATTGTTCGGGGGGCTTCGGAATGTTTCGGAATCCAGTTGGGTGAAAACTTTGAGAGACCGTATTTCTCGCAGACGTTACCGGAATTCTGGAGACGTTGGCATATTTCACTTGGAGCGTTTTTCAGGGAATATGTTTTTTATCCGGTTTCGACCTCTTCTTTATTTTTAAAGCTGAATACTTTCGGAAGAAAGCATCTTGGAAATGAATGGGGAAGAAACATTGCTTCCTGTCTTCCGATTATGTGTGTATGGTTCCTGACAGGATTCTGGCATGGAGCAAACTGGAATTATATCGGCTGGGGATTGTATCACGGTTTCCTGATTTGCATGTCAACAATTTTTGAGCAGCCAATCGAAAAACTGACTGTGAAATTAAATATAAAGAGAGATTGCATCAGCTGGAATATTTTCCGAATGTTAAGAACCTTTTGCTTATGCGTAGTGGGACGAATTATTTTCATGGGACATGGAATACGCGCGTCACTTAGTATGTTAAAATCAATTGTTGTTCATCATGATGTATTTTATAATGTCGAGAAAATCGGATTGACACATAACGAGTGGCTGATCATCATTGCGGCATGTATCGTACTTTTGTTGATATCGGTTGCACAGGAAATCCGCAAGCAGAATGGAAATGAGGAGACGATCAGACAGTGGCTTTCCCGTCAGAATCTGTGGCTGAGATGGCTTGTTCTGATTGGAGGAATCGTGATTATTCTGACCTTTGGTGTATATGGAGCCGGAGTGGGAAAAACCTTTATTTATGAAAAATTCTAGGAAACGAATAAGTGAGTTGTCAGGAAGGTGGACGAGTAGATGAAATTGGTAATTAAAAGAGTCGTTGCGGCAGTGGTATTTGCAGGAATACTTCTTGGGGTAGTCAATGCCGTAGGATTTTTTGCCAGACCGATTGATGTTGAGGCAGATAATATGAGTTATTTGTATAAAGAAGATAAAGATACCTTAAATGTTGTTTGTCTTGGATCCAGCGCAATGTATCGATTCTGGATTCCGCAGCAGGCTTATGAAGAACAGAACTTTACATCGAATTTAGTTGCCAGTTCGGCACAGAACATCAAGGCAGTACCTTATTTGATGGAGGAGATTGAGAAAACACAGGATGTTGATCTGTTTATTGTGGAGATCAGAAGTCCGTTAGCGGATGAGGCTCACCGGCTTTCAGGTAAATATAAGCAGGCAAAATACACTTCGCTGTTTAGTGTGGTTCCAATGGGCATGAAACAGTCTTTGACCAGATTACAGATGATCAATGATGTCCTGGTGGAAGATAATGAAAACACAAAACTTGAGTGGATGATTCCGATTTTGAAATACCATGGAAATATCAATAAACTGACTGCTGATGAGTTTGTTGATCGTCTAAATGGTGTGGATAAGGATGAACTTTACACAAGAATTATTGCAAATGTAGAAAAACAAAAGGAACCAGTATTTGAAGATGATCCCGATATTGTTCTCCCGGAATGTGATAAACAGAGTATTGATAATATAGAAGCAAAGGCGAAAGGACTTGGAACAAAAGTGTTATTCATTTCAACACCGTATATTCCGAACGAGACCCGTGCAGCATTGCAAGTGAAAATGGGAGAGTATATCAATCAACAGGGATATGATTTCCTGGATATGACGCAGAAACTCGATGAGATCGGATTGGATTTAAATGTTGATTTCTATGACAAGAATCATGTGAATATTGCGGGGGCACAAAAAGTAACTACGTATATGACGGATTATATTGCAGATCATTATAAGTTCCAAGATCGTCTGAATTCCGATCAGAAGAAATATTGGGAAAATTTGTGCGAAGATTGGGATAAAGAAGCTGCGGATTTGTTGGATCAGTGGCAGACGGAAGTTGAGAAAGGAGTCAGTGAAAATAATGAATAGTGTAATCGAATACATCAAAGAATATGCTGTGTCACAACCGGACAAATATGCGGTCTGTGAACTCAGAAAGAATGTGACTTACCGTCAGTATTGGGAGCGTATCGGTAAGATGGCGGAGGTATTGCTGACAAAGAATATTAGTAAAGGCACACATGTTGTTCTTCGATGCACTCAAAATATTGATTATCTTGTTATCTTTTCGGCATTGCAGTATGTTGGTGCAGTACCGATTCCAGTAGAGAAAACTTCTGGAGCGGATCGCATGAAAGAGATTGCAGAGGCCGTTGACGCAACTATTGTGATTGCGGATGAAGAGATGGACGGTATTTGCGTATACAAGAGCAAAGAGCTTGTAAAAGAAGCAGAGGATGCTGCTTTGCCCCAGCTTGATTTACCGAAGGAGTCAGAAGTATCCATGATCCTGTTTACGACGGGGACAACCGGAAAATCCAAGGGTGTTGTTATGACACATCTGGGAGATGTTGCGGTATCAGAAAACGTTATTCAGGGAACACAGATGACGAAGGAGAATGTTGAAATCATTCCGATGCCACTCAATCATGCATTTGGTATTCGAAGATATCAGTCGGATATGGTCAATGGCGGAACCGTATGTCTGATGGATGGAATGGTGTTCGTCGGAACGGTATGGAAATTGATTGATAAATATTCCGTGACGGCAATGGCTTTGTCACCGGCTTCATTGAGTATGATTTTTGAGTTATCCGGTGATCGGATCGGGGAATATAAGGATCAGTTGCAATACATTCAGATTGGTTCTGCTCCGCTTCCGGAAGCAGATAAGCAGAGACTGATTCAGTTGATGCCGAATCTGCGATTATATAATTTCTATGGATCTTCAGAGGCTGGCTGCTCATGTATTCTTGATTTCAATAGTGCGGACAATAAAGTGGGATGTATTGGCAGGCCAACGGTTAATTCTTTTATTCGATTTGTAGATGAAAACGGAGCGCCTGTCGAAAATGTTAGCGAAGAGAATCCAGCTCCATTGGCATGGGGTGGCACATTTGTAATGAAGGAATACTATAAAGAACCAGAATTAACAAAAGAAACAATGGTTGATGGGTATATTATTACGAAGGATCTTGCATACCTTGACGAAGAGGGAAGATGCATACTTGTGGGTCGAAGTGATGATATCATCAATTACGGTGGCAGTAAGATTTCTCCGGCAGAGGTTGAGGACTGTGCGAGAGGATATGAGCATATTGTGGAGTGTGCATACAGTTCGCGTCCGGATGCAATTACGGGAGAATGCCCGGTTATGCTTGTTGTGAAGCGTGAGGGCTACGATCAGGCTGCGTTTGAAGCGTATCTTGCAGAACGTCTGGAAGGTTATAAAATGCCGAGAGAATATTATTTCACAGATGAAATTCCAAAGACATTTAAGGGTTCTTTGTTGCGAAAAGATATAAAAAACATTATAATGAGTAAAATTGAAGGAGGTAACTAAGATGGATGAATTTATTAAGATGCTGAAAAAGGTTAAACCTAATGTGGATTTTGAGAATGAAGAGGCTTTAGTAGATGATGGTCTTTTGGAGTCATTAGATATCATCTCTATCATTTCCGAGATTGCTGATCAGTATGGTGTACATATTCCAAGTGATGAGATTATCCCGGATAATTTCAATTCTGCAGAAGCTTTATATGAGCTGGTAGAGGATTTAAAGTAATTGATTGCGTAAAGACAATGAAAAAACAGGCGGATAAAACTTTCAAAAAATGGAAAATCATAGCAGGAATTATTCTGATCATTCAGGCACTTATATCGATTGGTGCAGTGGGTGTGGCTGTCTGGTTTAATTTGCTGCCGACGAAATATCTGACTTTGATCGGATTGATTCTGATCTGGCTTCTGACATTGGTTTACTATTTCTTTTATTCCGGTGTAAAGAAGAAAAAGGGAAAGAAACTGACGACAAAGAAGAAAAAGAGAAAATTATATACCAAGCGAAGTATTGGTTGTGTTATCTCAGCTGTCACGATGGTTTTGTGCGTGATGGCATCATCTATGATGTGGCAGGTCGGTGATGCACTGGCCAATATAGCGGATAACGTTGTTGTAACGGATACGGTATCGGTATATGCGCTTGCGGAGAATCCGGCTGAATCTGTTGCAGATATCAAGGACGGAGTGTTTGCAATCACACAGAATTATGATTATGAACATACCAAAACAACACTCGACAAAATCAATGAGAATCTTGGACAGACGATTCATACACAATCGTTTGATACGGTATTTGATATGGTGGATGCACTTTATGCAGGAAATGTAGATGCGATCGTTTTGAATGCTGCTTATGTGGATGTGATCAAGGATCAGAAAGGATACGAGGATTTCTCAGATAGAACCAAAACCTTGTATGACCACGAAGTGAAGTCTGCTGTTGTGCAGGAAAATACGCAGAGTACAAGAGATATCACAAAGGATCCGTTTGTCATTTATATCAGTGGATCGGATACGAGAAACATGAAGCTTGCAACAAGCCGCAGTGATGTCAATATTCTTGCGGTGGTGAATCCAGCAACCAAGCAGGTGCTTCTCCTCAATACGCCGAGAGACTATTATGTAGAGACAACAGTGAGTGGTGGAATGCGTGACAAGCTGACACATTGCGGCATGTATGGAATCGATTGTTCTATGGGAACGCTCAGTAATCTGTATGAGGAGAATGTTGATTATTATGTACAGATCAATTTCAATGGATTTTCAACATTGATTGATGCAATCGGTGGTATTACCATTGAGTCGGAGAAGTCGTTCCGTACGAGTGAAGGTGGATATTATATCAGCCAGGGAACCAATCAGATGAACGGAACGGTGGCACTATCCTATGTGAGAGAACGTAAGTCGTTCGCAGATGGAGATAATGCGCGAGGCCGTCATCAGATGCAGGCAATCGAGGCGATCATTCAGAAGGTTTCTTCCGGAACAACAGTACTGAACAATTATTCTGCAATCTTAAACAGCATGGAAGGAATGTTTACAACAAATATGAGTTCTTCCGACATTTCGGCATTGGTAAGGATGCAGCTTTCGGATATGGCTTCGTGGAACGTGAAGTCTTATGCGGTAACCGGAACCGGAAGTTCGCAGAAAACATATTCCATGCCGACAAAACGCAGTTATGTTATGATTCCGGATGAATCTCAAATCAGTTATGCAAGAATTCTTGTAAACAAAGTGGTAGATGGCAGAATTCTTTCAGACGAGGATCTAGTCATGCCTACAGTGCAGTAGGGAAAGAAAACTTTTTCAAGAGAACATCAAAGAGGAGTGTGGTTAAGTATCGAACTCCTCTTTGCTTATTCTGAGTTATGCAATTTGAGAATGTATGTGTTGTTTCTGATGAAAAGATACGATATAATATTATTGATATATCTCATTGGAGTTTTGGTGGGAGGAATTATTTTGAAAACAAAAAGAATAAATATCATAAAGAAATGTGCTGCAGCAATGATGGCGGCTTCCGTATTGATTAGCAGTGGAGCGGTAACACCGGTACAGGCGCAGGCAGCGGTAAAGTGGTCGCAACTGAGGGAGAATGATGATCTTTATCCTGGGGCAAAGAGTGCAGAAGACAGTAATCGGTATGTATACATTTTGCCGAGGAATGCAACAACGAAGAAGGGGTGTAAGGTAGTTGCGTATTTTGGAGAATCGCAGAAGATTAAGTTACCTAGTAAAATCGGTGATTACAAAGTCACGAATCTGGGCAAGGCCTTTTCGACGCTGACGTCAATCCAGACAATGACAATTCCATCTGGCTATACAACGATTGAAACAGAGGCGTTTGCTGGATTGGGGCAGGTGTACCGTGTCGTAATTCCTGCGAGCGTGAATAATATTGCGGATGATGCATTTTCAAGATGTGACAAGAATAAGCTGACAATTGTTGCTCCATATGGTTCATATGCGGAACAATATGCGATCGAGCATGGTATTCAATATTCGAATAGCACTTCTGTGCAAATTCAGCCAAATGGTACCTCCATGTATGTTGGAGAACAGAAAACGATTGGCGTGCTAAATACGAATAAGGAAGCAACGTGGAAGTCTTCGAATACTTCTGTGGCAACTGTGGATGCAACCGGTTTGGTAAAGGCAAAGAAGGCCGGTAATGCGAAGATTTCGGCGACAATCGGAGGGAAAACTTATCGTTATACCTGCAAGGTCGTGGCAAGAACACAGAGTAATGTCCTTAAGGTAGTCTGGGATAATTATGTAACTTCTTCCATGAGCGATTATGAGAAGGCGGTTGCAGCGGAACAATGGGTATCTACACACATCGATGCGAGTGGAACATCCTCATCGGTTAAGAATGCGTTAGAGTCAGGAAAAGTAAGTTACACAGGACGTGCCAATACATATAAGAAGATTCTTGAGCATTATGGCCTCAAGGTAAAAGTGGTCAAAGGCAGTAAACAGGTGGAAAATTCTGTTGTGATCGCAGGAAAAACGTATAAGGTTTCTGCATTGTCAAAGGTTCCGGCTGTTGACAAAAGTTATACGACTACTCCTTTTGGCGTTGCTATAAACAAGAGTACGATGAATCTGTCGGTCGGAGGAACCGATACCTTTAAGACTCTTGGAACCAAACAAAAGGTTACTTACAGCAGCAGTAACAAAAAGGTTGCTACAGTAACCGCAGGCGGTAAGGTGACTGCAAAGGGAGCCGGCATCGCAACGGTAACTATGAAAATGGGCGCAAAGACTTACAAATTGAGAGTACGCGTCAACAAATGAAAGGAGAATGAATTTCATGAACAAATTAACTAAGAGGGTATTAAGTGTATTTTTAGCACTTGCGATGATTGTGACGATCCTTCCTCCAGTGACGGCACAGGCTGCGACGAAGACGGAAAAGATGACTTTGTACAAGGGCGAGATTGTTAAAAATTATGTGTATGGTACTTTAAAGAGTGTGTCTTCTTCAAAGAAAGCGGTAGCAACAGTAAAGAAAGATAGTGGAAACGCAGTTATCACTGCAAAGAAACCGGGAAAGGCAACCATTTCCATTAAAACAAATCGTGGTACCTTTAAATATGCAGTTACCGTTAAAAAACTGGACGTAACAGCGACACTTTCCGATATGGGAAATGGTAATATGCTTCTGACTGTGAAAAACAATACAAAGCAGACGTTTACATATGTATCCGTTGACTATGTAATAAAAAATGATCAGGGTGAGACAATTAAGACAGATACCAAATTGGTTGATGATGTCGTTGCTGGAAAAACAGTGTATGATTATGTATATTATGATTCATATCATTACACCATTGATGAGACGTTGTGTTCTGCGAAAGTTGTGGGCGATGACAGAAGCTTAATTGCAAAATATAAAAATGTTACATCTTCGATTAAAACGACTATCGACGAGGATACAAGCGCAGCTGATACAATTAAGCTTACAATTAAATCGAAAAATACACAGAAGAAAGAAGCTGCTTATGTAGATCACTATGTTCTTATTTATAATTCAATGGATCAGGTTATTGGATTAAAAACAGTATCATTTTATTTGAAAGCAGGAAAATTAGATACAAATAGTACATCCATTGATACATCGAAATACAGTTCTTATAAAGATTATGCTTATCATAAAGTGGTAACGGTTGCATATAGCACAGTTTACTAATCTTGATGGCGGAGCCTTTTGGCTCCGCCATTTTTATGAACAAAATCTTAAGAGATTTTAATATTTTAAGCAAAATCTTTCCAAATAAATCAAGTTGTGATAAAATGACTTACGATATCATTATGAAAATACAGGAGGACATTGTTCTATGGATTATAAGCAGGCATATGAGAAGTGGTGTAACGACCCATATTTTGATGAGGCAACCAGAGAGGAACTGAAGTCTCTGGCGGGAGATGAGAAAGAAATCGAGGATCGTTTCTACCGGACACTTGAGTTTGGTACAGCCGGACTTCGCGGTGTGATCGGTGCCGGAACAAACCGTATGAATGTGTATACGGTTCGTCAGGCAACACAGGGACTTGCAAATTATATTTTGTCACAGAATGGACAGAATAAGGGTGTTGCGATCGCACATGATTCCAGACTGATGGCGGATGAATTTACCGACGCAGCTGCATTATGCCTTGCAGCAAATGGAATTAAGGCTTATGTATTCAAGAGTCTTCGTCCGGTTCCGGAGCTGTCTTTCGCAGTTCGTGAGCTTGGATGTATCGCAGGTATTGTTATTACTGCAAGTCATAATCCAAGAGAATACAATGGATATAAAGTATATTGGGAGGATGGCGCACAGGTAACTCCTCCACATGACACCAACATTATGGATGAGGTTGCCAAGGTGACTTCCTTTGATATGGTTAAGACAATGGATAAGGATGAGGCGATTAAAGCAGGTCTCTATGAGATTATTTCCGACGAGATTGATGAGAAGTATTTCGGAGAACTCCGTAATCTCTCGATCCATCCGGAGATTATCAAGAAGATGGCAAAAGACATTACAATCGTTTATACACCTCTTCACGGAACGGGACTTGGACCGGTACAGAGAGTACTGAAGGATCTTGGATTTGAGAAGGTATTCATCGAGCCGCAGCAGGCGATTGCTGACGGACACTTCCCGACTGCTCCTTACCCGAACCCGGAGAACCCGGATGCATGGGAGCTTGCACTCAAACTGGCAAAGGAGAAGGACGCAGATCTTGTACTTGCAACAGATCCGGATGCAGATCGTCTTGGTGTATACTGCAAGGATACAAAGAGTGGAGAATATGTAACATTTACCGGTAATATGTCTGCAATGTTGATCGCAGAATATATCTTAGGACAGAAAGCTGCCAATGGTTCAATGCCGAAGAATCCGGTGCTTGTTGAGTCTATCGTATCAACAGATATGGCAAAAGCAATTGCTGCTGCATACAATGTAGAACTCGTTGAAGTTCTGACCGGATTTAAGTATATCGGTGAGCAGATGCTCAAATATGAACAGAACGGTGACAAGAATTATGTATTCGGTTTTGAGGAAAGCTACGGATGTCTTCCGGGAACTTATGCAAGAGATAAGGATGCTCCGGCAGCCGTATGTATGCTTTGTGAGGTTGCAGCTTACTTAAAGTCACAGGGAAAGACTTTGTGGGATGGCATGATCGAGATGTACGAGAAGTACGGATATTATCGTGAAGGTATCGCAACAATGACTTTGAAGGGTATCGATGGTGCTGCACAGATTCAGGAGATCATGAACCGTGCAAGAAACGCTGCACCTGCCAAGATTGGTAATTTCGATGTACTTGCAGTACGTGACTATAAGGCAGATACCCGTAAGGATATGAAGACCGGTGAAGTGACAGCGACAGGACTTCCGGGTTCTAACGTATTATATTATGAACTTTCTGATAATGCATGGTGCTGCGTACGTCCATCCGGTACAGAACCGAAGATCAAATTCTACGTTGGTGTAAAGGGAACATCTCTTGAGGGCGCTGATGCGGAACTTGAGGAATTAAAGGCACAGGTGCTTAAGACATTCGAATAAGCGGTATAGATCAATGATGAAGATATACATATGTCCACAGTGTGGATGGCTGCGAATGGTAAGCAGGCGCAAAGAAGTGGAATGTCACCAGTGTGGCAATTCAGATATGCGACTGACGAATCTTGATTTGGAGAAGTATTCGTCAATGTCAGAGGAAGAGCGCGCCGATTATTCGGATGCGTGGCTCTATATTCATAAACAAAAGGGTTAAGATTATGGCAAATAATAAGAATAGCAGAAAAAGAAGAAAGAAGAAGAAAAGCAGAAAGCTTCTGCTGTTTGTGTTTGAGGTCCTGCTTCTTGCAGTACTTCTTCTAGTAGCATACTTTGTCAGCATGATGAACCGTATCAAGTACGAGAATCTGGATGAATCAGAGGCTGGAATCAACAGTGATCTTGATGAAAATACGATTCTTTCGCTGGAAGGATATACGAATATCGCTTTGTTTGGTCTGGACAATCGAAGCTCGAACAATTATGACAGAGGCAATTCTGATGTGATCATGATTGCAAGTATCAATAACAAGACGAAAGATATCAAGCTTGTATCGGTTTATCGTGATACGTATCTGAGTGTAGGAAACGGCTCGTATAATAAATCAAACGCGGCATATGCACATGGTGGTGCGCAGCAGGCAGTACAGATGCTCAATTCCAATCTGGATCTTGATATCAAGGAATATGTCTGCGTGGACTGGGCTGCGATGGTCGAGGTGATCGATGATCTGGGCGGACTGGATCTTGAGATTACGGAAGGCGAGATGAACCAGATCAACAAGTACAAGAAGGATGTCGATCTTGTTACGGGTAAGTCAACGCCGAATGTGACACAGTATGGTTTAGTCCATCTTGATGGAACGCAGGCAACAACTTATGCGAGAATCCGTAAGCTTGCCGGAGATGATTTTAAGCGTGCTTCCAGACAGAGAATTGTTCTGCAGGCAATTATGGAGAAGGCAAAGAAAGCAGACTTCGGTACGCTGACGAGCATCTGCAATTCAGTGATTGATGATATTTCGACAAGTTTATCGATTACAGAGATCCTGTCATTGGCGAAGGATGTAGCGTCTTACAATATTGCAAGTACAACCGGATTCCCGTTTGAACTTACAACGGAGCATCTGGCCGGATCCGGAGATACCGTTATTCCGGCGGATCTTGCGACGAATGTAGTGGAACTGCACAAATATATGTTTGATGATGAGACATATACATTGTCTTCAACGGTACAGACCATCAGTGATGCTATCGTATACAAGACCGGAATTACCTCAGAATCGGCGAAGATCAATACTTCGGATTCTAATGAGACGGCAGGTGCGACTGGAACAGATGGTATTAAGAAGAGTACAGATACACAACAGTCTGTAACAAACTAAAGGAACAAATTATAAAATATAGTAGACCAATCATCCCGATTGGTCTATTATTATATAAGTATGCTTTTGATCACAGCGTAAGTTGTGGCGCATAAGGGAAAGATTGGATGAACAAATAAAGTTTAGAAATAAGAGGAAGAAATTATGTGTGGAATTGTAGGTTATGTAGGTAAGGAGCAGGCGGCTCCGATTTTGCTGGATGGTTTATCGAAGCTGGAATATCGTGGATACGATTCTGCTGGGATGGCGGTCTATGACGGAGAGAAGATTGTCATTAATAAGGCAACCGGTCGTCTTAAAGTTTTGAGTGAACTGACGCATGATGGCAAGAATATGCCGGGCCATATCGGAATCGGTCATACCCGTTGGGCAACACATGGAGAGCCGACGGAAGCCAATGCACATCCGCATTTTAACGAGGACCGTACGATCGCGGTCGTGCATAATGGAATTATTGAGAATTATTTAAAGCTGCGCAAGCTTCTGACGGACAGAGGATATACCTTCCGTTCGGAGACCGATACGGAGGTTGTAGCGCATCTTTTAGATTATTATTACAACAAGTATGACAAGGATCCGCTCACGGCTTTGGTTAAGGTAATTCACCGTGTTGAGGGATCATATGCGCTTGGCATTATTTTCGCAGATTATCCGGGTGTGGTATATTCGGTGCGTAAGGACAGTCCACTCATCGTCGGTAAAGCAGAAGGCGGTAACCTGATCGCTTCCGATGTGCCAGCGGTATTAAAGTACACAAGAGATGTTTATTTCATTGAAAATGGCGAGATTGCCCGTCTGACGGAAGATAAGATTGAATTCTTCAATGTCGATGGAGAGGCAATCGAGAAGCAGTCTAAGCATATCGATTGGGATATCAATGCGGCAGAGAAGAACGGATATGAGCATTTCATGCTCAAGGAGATCTACGAGCAGCCGAAGGCGGTCAAGGATACGATCAGTCCACGTATCAAGGATAATCAGATTGTGATCGAAGAACTTGGTATGACCGATGATGAGATCCGTGCAATCAAGAAGATTCATATTATTGCCTGTGGATCCGCTTATCATACCGGTGTGACAGCAAAATATGTGTTTGAGGGACTTGCCAGAATTCCGGTAGAAGTTGATCTTGCGTCCGAATTCCGTTACCGCAATCCGATTCTTGAAGAGGGTGAGATGGTGATCATTGTCAGCCAGTCCGGTGAGACAGCGGATTCGCTCGCTGCACTTCGCCTTGCAAAGGAGCGTGGGGTACGTACGCTTGGCATCGTCAATGTTGTCGGAAGCTCAATCGCGCGTGAGGCGGACAATGTTATGTACACATGGGCAGGACCGGAGATTGCAGTTGCCACCACGAAGGCTTATAGCTGCCAGCTTGTTGCCGAATATCTGCTTGCATTAAAATTTGCGCAGGCAAGAGGTACGATCAATCAGGAACAGATTACCGAGTATCTGCATGAAATCGAGATGCTTCCGAACCAGATTGAGAGTCTGCTTGGCAATCGTGAGCGTATTCAGAAATTTGCGAACCGCTACGTTGCCGCAAAGGATGTATTCTTCATTGGACGAGGCATTGATTATGCAATCTCGCTTGAGGGTTCGCTGAAGTTAAAAGAGATTTCTTATATTCATTCGGAGGCGTATGCCGCAGGAGAGTTAAAGCACGGAACCATCTCCTTGATTGAGGATGGAACGCTTGTGACGGCTGTGGTGACACAGGAGGATCTGTATAAGAAGACCATCAGCAATATTGTTGAGGTCAAGACAAGAGGCGCTTATGTGCTGGCAGTCACGAATGAAGACAATCTGGAGATTGAGAAGGCAGCAGACAGTGTGATCTATATTCCGAAGACGAATTCCTACTTTACGAATTCGCTTGCAATCATTCCGCTTCAGTTGTTTGGATACTATGTTTCCGTTGGAAAAGGACTCGATGTTGATAAGCCGAGAAATCTTGCTAAGTCCGTTACTGTGGAATAATATAACATTTTCTACACGAGTTTGTCACAATTTGAACACAGAATACGGCTAGAATTCTCCTTAGAAAACAAGAAAGGAGTTCTTCATTATGGATAACAACTATTTAAATAATTCAAGCAACAATACAAACTATAACAGTGACAATATGTCAGCATCTCAGACATCAGCAGGTGCGCAGCAGACAACCGGCAGCACGCAGCAGAATGCGTACAATCCGTACAGCGGGCAGCAGAACACTTACAATGCATACGGTAGTCAGCAGAGTAATGCATATGGCAGCCAGCAGAACACTTATAATGCATACGGCAGTCAGCAGAACAATGGTTATAATGCGCAGCAGACCTACAATCCGTATCAGCAGCCGGTAGGCGGCAAGAAGCCGAAGAAGGCAAGAACCAGGAAAGGTGGATTCGGAGCAACCCTCGGAAAATGCGCAGCAATCGCTTTGGTCTTCGGACTGGTTGCCGGAGGTACGTTTACCGGTGTCAATTATGCAGGCAGCAAGGTGCTTGGAATTACACAGCAGAGCGGTGAGAGCAAGGCGGATTCATCCGATTCCTCCAAAACTGTGCAGAAGGCTACTTCAACCGGAAGTGCGCAGGATCTTACAGATGTTTCTGCAATCGCGCAGGAAGCAATGCCAAGTATTGTGGCAATTACGAATACCGGAACGGTTTCCTACCAGACGTTCTGGGGTACACAGCAGCAGGAGAGCCAGAGTGCAGGATCCGGAATCATCATCAAACAGGATGACAAATATTTATACATTGCGACCAACAATCACGTTGTAGCAAATGCCGAGTCATTAACCGTTCAGTTCTGCGATAATGAGACCGTAAGCTGCGAAGTGAAGGGAACGGATGCAGCAGATGATCTTGCTGTTGTCAAGGTCGCATTATCCAGCATCAAGGCAGATACATTAAAGCAGATCAAGGTTGCAAGCGTAAATGATTCGGATGAGCTTACCGTTGGTCAGGGCGTGATCGCAATCGGTAATGCATTAGGTTATGGTCAGTCTGTAACAAACGGAATCATCAGTGCTTTGGGCAGAAGCGTCAGTGTACAGGATGAGACAACTGGAAAGACGGTTACCAACAATAACATGATCCAGACAAACGCAGCCATCAACCCTGGAAACAGTGGCGGAGCATTACTGAATGCGCAGGGTGAGGTAATCGGTATCAACTCTGCAAAATATTCCGACACCAGTGTTGAGGGGTTCGGATATGCGATCCCAATGTCCGATGCCATGCCGATCATCAATCAGCTGATCGAGCGTGAGAAGGTGGATGAGTCCCAGAAGGCTTTCTTAGGAATTCAGGGACAGGATATCTCTTCGGATGTTGCACAGGCTTACAATATGCCGGAAGGTGTCTATGTATACCAGGTCGTATCAGGTTCCGCAGCCGATAAGGCAGGTATCCGTCAGGGTGATATCATCACAGAGTTTGATGGACAGTCCGTATCTACTATGAGCCAGCTGAAAGAGCTTATGACTTACTATAAGTCCGGTCAGAAAGTTAAGGTAAAATTAGAGAGATTAGGAAACGGTTACGAGGAACAGACGATAGAAGTTACGCTTTTATCCCAGTCCGGAGTTACCAGCAATAAATAGACAAAATAATCAAAATGCGATATAATAGATTGTCCTATATGGGCAATCTATTTTCGCAGGAGACGATTATGAAGAGAATCAAGAAGCTGCTTGTGCAGTTTTGCAAATTCGGATTGGTCGGAACATTATGCTTTTTTATTGATTATGGGGTTATGGTATTGCTGACGGAGACTTCGGGTCTGGGATATTTTTTATCTTCAGCAATATCTTTTACGCTATCCGTTGTGGTAAACTATATATTAAGTATGCGTTTTGTGTTCAAAGGCAAGGATGACCTGAATAAAGTTCAGGAGATGGCAATCTTTGTTGCGCTAAGTATGGTGGGGCTTGCTTTGAACCAGATGATCATGTGGATTGCGGTGGAATTTTTCCGTGTGTTCTATGCTGTAGCGAAGATTTTCTCAACGATGCTGGTTACGGTGTACAATTTTATTTCCCGGAAATTATTCCTTGAAGCATAAAGGAGAAACTGTTAACACGTTTATTTCGGCAGTGATTTGTGAAAACGGATCGCAGAGGCACGAAAACGGTGTATGAAATAAGGAGGAAGTATGAAGAAGAAAAGAATTGTGATCGCACTCGGACACGAGGCGCTTGGAAGTACTCTGCCGGAGCAGCAGAAGGCAGCAGCCCGTACGGCAAAGGCGGTAGCGGATTTCATCCGTGAAGATTATCAGGTAGTTATCACACACAGTAATGGTCCGCAGGTAGGTATGATCCATACGGCGATGAATGAGTTCTGCCGTATTCATCCGGAGTATACAGCGACTCCTACTTCGGTATGTTCGGCAATGAGCCAGGGATATATCGGTTACGATCTGCAGAATGCAATCCGTACAGAGTTATTAAACCGTGGAATTTACAAGACCGTATCTACGGTTCTGACACAGGTAATTGTGGATCCTTATGACGAGGCTTTCTACCATCCGACGAAGCTGATCGGTCGTGTTATGACGAAGGAAGAAGCTGAGGAAGAGGAGAAGAAAGGCAACCATGTTGCAGAGGTGGAGGGCGGATTCCGAAGAATTATCGCGGCACCGAAGCCAATGGATATCGTAGAGATCGATGCAATCTCTGCATTATCCGATGCAGATCAGGTGGTTATCGCATGTGGCGGCGGTGGAATTCCGGTGCTTGCACAGAATAACCGTCTGCAGGGAGCGAGCGCGGTCATTGAGAAGGATCTTGCGGCTGGAAAGCTCGCAGAACTGTTAGATGCAGATATGCTTGTAATTCTTACCAGCGTCGATAAGGTATGTTTAAATTACGGCAAGGAAGATGAGATCAAGCTCGATACACTTTCGCTCGCAGAGGCAAAGAAATATCTGGAAGAGGGACAGTTTGAGGCTGGAACGATGGCTCCGAAGATTGAGGCCGCGATCGATTTCATCGGTGAGTCGGCAATCCGTTCCGTACTGATCACGAAGCTGAACAAAGATGCAGCAGAGATTACAGGCGGCATGGGAACATTAATTAAAAAGTAAGACCAATGATGGGAAGGGGCAATCCGGCATAGCTCGTATTCTGTAAGCAGGATATGAGCGGTGGCTTTTTGCCCCTTGTATCATATCAATAACAGAAACAGAGGAATAACAATGTCAGAAAATCAACAATGTAAGCGTTCCGAAGTACCGGAAGCTTTGAAATGGAAATTGACCGATCTGTATGCATCGGACGATTTGTGGGAGAAGGAAGTCGATGCGATCGGCAGTCTGTCGAAGCAGATCGCAGACTATGCAGGAAAATTAGGAGACAGTGCAGACACACTTCTTCACTTCTTAAAGGAGCGCGATACATTACTTCAGCTAATGAGTCGCGTGTATGTGTATGCGAACCAAAGTTATCATCAGGATACGGCGGATGCACATTATCAGGCTTATGCAGCCAAGGCAGAGTCCGTGAGAGTGGAAGTATCTGCAATCCTCAGCTTTGCGGATCCGGAGATCCTGGCAATCCCGGAAGAGAGGATTGCAAAGTTTTATGAGGAGGAGCCGGAGCTTGAGAAGTATCGCCGCGCGATCGATGTGATCATGAGAGAGCGTGCGCATACGCTTTCCGCAGAGGAGGAGAGTATTCTTGCAGCAGCGGGAGAACTTGCAGCAAGTCCGGAGAATATTTTCTCTATGTTCAACAATGCGGACATCCGGTTTCCGTATATTACGGATGTGGAGGGCAACCGCATTCAGATTACACATGCGAATTTTATCAAGTTTTTAAATGACAAGGATCGTAGCATTCGAAAGGAAGCATTCCGAGGTGTGTACCATACGTACGCGAAGTGGGGCAATACATTGGCTGCAGTGTTTGTCAGCAATCTGAAGCAGGAACGCTTCTATGCAAAAATGCGTAAGTACCCGAGTGTCCGTGCCATGCATCTGAGTGAGGGCAATATTCCGGAGACTGTTTATGACAATCTGATCGAGACGGTACATCGTCATCTGCCGGATCTGCATCGCTATATGGCTTTGCGCAAGAAGATTCTTGGTGTGGAGCATCTTCATATGTACGATCTGTATGTGCCGCTCGTTGCGGAGGTGGATCAGAAGATCTCGTATGAGGAAGCGAAGGAGACAGTTGCGAAGGCACTTGCGCCGATGGGAAAGGCTTATACGGACATTCTGCGCGAGGGTTATGAGAACGGCTGGATCGATGTGGCTGCGAACGCAAATAAGAGAAGCGGTGCGTACTCCTGGGGTGCTTACGGAACGCATCCGTATGTGCTTTTGAACCAGCAGGATGATCTGGAGAGTATGTTTACGCTCGCGCATGAGATGGGACATGCCATTCACACATATCATTCGGACAAGGCGCAGCCGTTTACGTATGCCGGATATCTGATCTTTGTTGCGGAGGTTGCTTCGACCTGCAATGAATGTCTGCTCAACCATTATCTGCTTTCACAGGAGGAGACTGGTGATAAGAGAAATTATATTTTAAATCATTATCTGGAAAGCTTCCGGACAACGCTCTTCCGTCAGACGATGTTTGCCGAGTTTGAGAAGATCGTGCATGAAAAGACAGCACAGGGAGAGAGTCTTACGATGGAGGATCTCAATCAGATCTATCATGATCTGAATGTGCTCTATTATGGTCCGGATGTTGTGGTGGACAGTGAGATCGACTATGAGTGGATGCGTATACCGCATTTTTATACGGCATTCTACGTGTATCAGTATGCAACCGGATTCTCAGCAGCGGTGGCTTTTTCCAAGAAGATTCTGGAAGAGGGGCAGCCGGCAGTGGATCGCTATGTGAAGGAATTCTTATCAGGTGGATGTGCGAAGGATCCGATTGATCTGCTTGCAGCAGCCGGAGTGGATATGAGTACGCCGAAACCGGTGGACGATGCGCTCAGTGTGTTTGCGAAGTATCTGGATGAGTTTGAGAAACAGATGCATGTGATGGAATAGAGGAGGAAAACATGAATCGAATTAAGAGTTTTACCATTAATCATAATGTGCTGGTTCCGGGATTCTATATTTCCCGCGAGGACGGCGATGTGATCACTTATGATCTGCGTACGAGAAAGCCGAACGCAGGCGACTATATGGACAATGCAAGTATGCATTCACTGGAGCATATGTTTGCAACTTATGTCCGCAATTCTGAGATGGGAGAGGATGTTGTATATTTTGGTCCGATGGGCTGCCAGACAGGATTTTACCTGTTGGTAAGAAGTGCGCAGAGTCCGAAGGAAGTTTTTGCGGTGACGAAGAAGGTGCTCAAACAGATCATCGATCATGAGGGCGAAGTGTTCGGGGCTTCGGCGATCGAGTGCGGACATTATGAGAACCTGTCGCTTGAGGCTGCAAGAATGGAAGCTAAGCTGTATTTAGAGGTGCTTGAGGCGCAGACAAATATGGAGTTTACCTACCCGGAGGCATAAATTTGAGCCAAAGGCAGCCAAGAACAGATCCCCTATTATATGTGGAAAAACATGCGGGAAATTCGTGTTTGAAAAAGTGATATGGAAGTTAACATATTTTTAGATAAGGAGATTAAGAGATGAAGATTGGTGTAATCGGTGCGATGCAGATGGAAGTGGATGAATTAAAGGCATCCATGGAGAATGTGAAGACAGAGGAATATAGTGGTGTCACTTATGTTAGCGGAACGATCGGCGGCAAGGAAGTGGTTGCTGCGGTTTGTGGAATCGGTAAGGTTTTCGCTGCCATCTGTGCAGAGGCAATGATCTTAAAGTTTGATGTTGACTGTGTGATCAATATCGGCGTTGCCGGAACTTTGTGCAAGGAACTTGGTGTCATGGATGTTGCAGTGGCAGATCAGGTCGTACAGCATGATATGAATACATCCGCTTTGGGCGATCCAATCGGTCTGTTGTCAGGACTGAATCAGGTATTCCTTCCAAGTGATGAGAAAATGCGCACATTACTGTGTTCTTGTCTGAAGGACAAGGGAATCCATTACGAAGTCGGAACAATCGCAACCGGAGATCTGTTCCTTCATAAGGAGACACAGAAGACTTTATTGCATGAGAGATTTAATGCGATCGCCGGAGAGATGGAAGGCGGAAGTATCGGACATGTCTGCTTTGTGAACAAAGTTCCGTTTGCTATCCTTCGTTCTATTTCCGATGGTGAGGGTGGAGCAATGGATTACCAGACATTCGCAGAGAAAGCGGCTTTGCAGTCCATTGAGGTTGTGAAGGAGTTTATTGAGCGTTCAGCGGAACTTGAGGCATAAGCGTCGAGAAGAAATCAATAGGGAAATAGTGTAAATTTGTCGTAAATAGAATATTCTACGAATATGCTTTATAAAGAGTTATTTGCGGAGCATTCTATGAAAGCGAAAATACACAGAAATTTAAAGAAAGAGTCATACAGGAATACTGGAAACGGTATTCTTGTTATGGCTCTTTTTGTATGTCTGATGATGGTGTCTTATCGTGCAACGGGCAGTCTGCTTGCAAGTGCAACGGTTGGAGACAGAGAACTTCCCATCTACTGTGTCGATACGACGGAGAATAAGGTGGCGCTCAGCTTTGATGCGGCATGGGGCGCAGAAGATTTTCCTAAGATTATGGACATTCTGGATAAACACAATGTGAAGGTGACGTTTTTTATGACCGGAGGATGGGTAACGGATAATCCGGACTGCGTGAAGGAACTGGTCAAGAGAGGACATGACTTAGGTAATCATAGTGAGCATCATTACGACATGACCACGATTTCCCAGTCGGAGAAGGAATCGGAACTGCAAAGTGTGCATGACAGAGTCAAAGAACTGACGGGATATGAGATGTTTTTATTCCGACCGCCTTATGGGGCATATGATAATGCGGTTATTAAGACGGCGTATCAGATGGACTATTACCCGATTCAGTGGTCAGTTGACAGCTTGGATTGGAAAGATTACGGAGTCGATTCGATTATCGATACGGTATGCAATCACAAGGCACTTGCGCCGGGCGCAATCATTCTTTGCCACAATGGAGCGAAGTATACGGCTGAAGCACTCGATACGATGCTGACACAGCTGGAAGAGAAGGGCTATACGGTTGTACCGATTTCGGAACTGATCATGAGGGAAAATTATCATATGGATGTGGCTGGAAAACAGATTGCGGATGAATGATTGAATCTTTAGACGTTTTGTGCTAACATTAAGACTGCAAGTATCAATAAGGGGAAGTTATGAAACAAGTAGACAAAAAGAAAATCATTGATGCCGCATTTCACATATTTGTGAGAGATAAGATTGAATCTGCCAAAATGAGTGAAATTGCACAGGCTGCAGGCGTCGGAAGGGCTACACTGTTCCGCCATTATCCGAGCAAACTGGAACTGGTGATAGCGGTTAACGCAGCAAAATGGAAGGAATATCTGGATGAATTGGACGAAAAACGACCGATTGCATCCATCAATGAGATTCCTGCCATCGATCGCTTTATATTTACAATGGACAGTTACATTGATATGTGCGTTAACCATAAAGCACTTTTGCAGTTTAATGATAATTTTAACCATTTTGTCAGCCGCGCAGGTACAGACAGTGCAATGCTCAATAATTTTAAGTCATCTTTATATTCGGCAGATACAAGATTTCTTAAAATGTACGAGAAAGCCAAAGAAGACCATACATTCAGAACGGATATTCCGTTTGAGGAGTTTATGCGTGAGACGGTTCACGTCATGATGGCAGCCTGTACATATTACGCAAACGGGTTTATCTGGGGCGCAGATGAGGATGAAAATTATGTTTCTGAATTGAAGCGGATCAAAGGGATGATTGTTGCTTATGTAAGAAACGGAGAGCCGTAATCAGTCTGGTTGCGGAAGAGGAGAGAGGATACAAATGAAAAATAAGAAGGGATATTGGATTGTTTTGCTCACAATCGCAGCATTACTTTTGGATCTTGTCGGACGCGTTTTGGCGGATCAATTCGTATTGCCGCTATGGTGCGATTCCATCGGGACATTTCTGATTGCATATCTGGGAGGACCGGTGTGTGGTGCCGTGGTCGGCTTTTCGAATAATATCATTTATGGAATCTTTGTTGACCGACAAACAGTTTATTGTATTGTTGGAGCTTTGCTTGGCATTGCTGTCGGTTATTTTTCCAAAAAGAACGTGTTTGACAGGGAGTTTACAACCATGACTCTGGGAATGGGACTTGCCGTTTTTTCGACCATTGTTGCGGTTTTGATCAATACGCTTTTGTATAATGGAATGTCCGGAAACGTGTGGGGAAATCAGGTTATGATGATGTGCATGGATAAAGGCGTTCCCCGTTATGTTTCGTATGTGATCGGACAGTTTTGCGTTGAATTTTTGGACAAGCTTGTGAGTGTGGAAATTGTCTATTTGCTGCTGAAAGGTGTGCGCTGTATGCGAAGAGGTTCTAAAAAGAATCTTCAGGCTGCAGCAAAACTCATGTTATTGATTCTGGCGGTTTCGGGATGCTTTGGCAGCATCGATACGGCGAATGCGCAGGAAACAACAATAGACTATGATTCTTATGTGCAGAAGATCTATTCGAAAGAGGAAGGCCTTATATCCGGCGAAGCCAATGATATTGCACAGACAAAGGATGGAAAGCTGTGGATCGCTACCTATGCGGGACTGTTCAAATATGATGGAGCAAAGTTTGTGTATCTTCAGGACATTTCTTCGGTCAAAACGGTAAATTGCCTGTATGTTGATGAAGAGGGCCGATTGTGGGCAGGAACGAATGATAGTGGCGTTACTATTTTTATCAATGAGGAGCCTATCAATGTCGTAGATGATCAAAATGGTCTGCTTTCTAATTCTGTGAAACAGATTGTATGTGATTCTTTAGGAAATTATTATATCGGTACCGCCGAGGGGCTGTCCGTTGTATCCCTCAGCGGCGGAGTCAAGGTGACCGGATCATTGGATCAAATTAAAAATGTAGTCTCGATGACTGCGGATGATAACGGAAATGTGGCCGGGGTAACAGAGCGAGGAGACGTATTCTGGATCAGCAATGGAAAACCGATGCCTACACCGGAAGGAATTGAACAGAATGTCTGCTACAAGGCAGCGTTTTTTTCGCAGGATGGTCAGTTGTATCTTGGAACAACAGATAATAAGGTATATGTTTATACAATGAAATCGGGGAAGCCGGTCCTGGAATCCAGGATTGTGATGGACGGATGCGAAACAATCAATTGCTTTTACCAGACGGAAAACGGAGAATTGTTTGTCTGCTCGGATACAGGTGTGGCTTTGATTGACAAAGGGGGCAGATGTCAGAGTATCAATACCAATAATTTTAATAGTTCCATTGACAATATGCTGATGGATTACCAGGGCAATCTGTGGTTCAGTTCCTCCAGACTGGGATTATTGGAGATGTGCCAATCTCCATTTGAAGAATTATTTCCTAAGATTGGGCAGAATGTCGTCGTCAATACGACGGCGAAGTGGGATGGATTGTTGTTTTGCGGTACGGATAGCGGGTTGATTGTAATCGACGACAAAAAAGAAGTAAGTAATACCCTTACCGAACTGCTTCAGGGGGTGCGTGTCCGTTGCTTGAAAGTGGACAGTACAAATGCATTGTGGATTGCTACGACGGAGAAGGGGGTATATAAAGTTACCGCAAAAAACCATGGTGGATATCATATAAAGAGTTTTACAGAAGAAAACGGAATGCCGGGCATGCGGTTCCGGACGATCATCGAGTGCAGTGATGGTAAAATAATGGCTGCCGGAGATTATGGAGTTGCAGTTTTGTCGGAGGATTCCGTTGTGAGTATTCTCGATGCCAAACGTGGGCTGGCGAATGAGAAATCGCTTTGTCTTTTGGAGTATAAGGATGCCTGCTACGTTGGATCGGATGGAGGCGGAATTACACGAATTGATAAGGATAATCATGTTTCAAGTATTACGAAAAAGAATGGCTTATCATCGGATGTGGTTCTTCGTATGGTTTATGATCCGATTCAGGATGGCGTTTTTATTGTCACAAGTAATGGGCTTTGTTATCTGTCGGCAGACGGAAAAGTGACGATTCTTGATCAATTTCCATACAGCAATAATTATGATCTGATAAGCAACAGCGACGGAACATGCTGGATTTTGAGCAGTGCAGGAATTTACGTTGCAAATGTGAAAGATCTGGTAAAAAATGTGAGGACGGAATATCCGTTAATCAATTCCAAACGGGGATTTCGCGCTTCTTTAGTCGCAAATTCATGGATCGGAAGAGAAAATGATGATTTGTATCTATGCTGCGATACGGGCGTAGTAAAAGTAAATATGACGAAGTATGATATGACAACAAAGTCCTATCGAATGATTTTGAATTTTGTAAAGGTTGATGGCAAGCGCATGGAGATCAATCGTGTGGATACGTTTCAATTGACTGCAGATGCGCATCAGATTACATTCTCGCCGGAAGTGTTGAATTATTCCATGGATGATCCGTATGTAAGTGTTAAGCTGGAAGGCTACGATAAGTCGGAACGGGTATGCCGGTTAAGCGAACTGAATTCCATCACATACACGAATCTGAAACAAGGGCAATATGTATTTGAAATAGCGATTTTAGATGATGTGAACGGAAATGTTATAGAGGCTGGTAGATACGTGATCGAAAAAGACATTGAGATGTATCAGAACTGGTGGTTTAAACTTTATGTTTGTTTGATTGCGGGACTGGTTCTCATGTGGATTACATGGTTTATCACGAGATCGAAGATGCAGAGAACCTTGCTGAAGCAGAAGCTGGAACTGGAATATGCAAAGAAACAGATTCAGATGAGCAATGAAACGATTCTTTCGATTGCCCACACTGTAGATGCAAAGGATTCCAATACGAGCCAGCATTCTTATCGTGTATCGGAATATTCGGTTGCAATTGCAAAACGCCTCGGATACTCGGAAGAACAATGCGAAAATCTCCGCAAGATGGCTTTGTTGCACGACATTGGTAAGATAGGAATACCGGATGCGATTTTAAATAAGCCGGCAAGGCTGACCGATGAAGAATATGAAATTATGAAGACGCATGTAATCCGGGGAGGAGAAATTTTAAAGGATTTTACCTTGATTGACAATGTGGGGGTTGGAGCCTTGTATCACCATGAGAGATATGATGGAACCGGTTATTGTCATGGACTGAAAGGAGAAGAAATTCCAATAGAGGCACGTATTATCGGTATAGCAGATGCGTTTGATGCGATGACCGCAAACCGTGTATATCGAAAACAACTGGATCTTGATTTTGTGATTGGAGAATTAAAACGCTGCAGCGGAACTCAATTTGATCCGCATCTTGTCGAAATCATGCTTTCGTTGATTGAGGAAGGCGTTATTGATGCAGAATGTTTATATGCGAAAGCAAAAGGAGAGCAGAAAGAATGAAAAGAGTATATACATTGTGCGTAATAACCTGTCTGGTGATGTCGTTGTTTTCCTTTGGAATCCATAAAATAACCAGGGAGGATGAAAAGCATCTGAAGGTTGGATGCGTATTTGTAGGGGATGAAATTACACCTTATACCAATAATTTTATTAAAGCAAGAGATCATGTGAAAGAAGTGTACGGTGACCGGATTGAATGTGTGACCATTTATAATGTGGCAGAGGGACAGGTAAAATCGCACCTTCAGGAGTTGGTTGATGAAGGCTGCGACTATATCATCGCAGCCAGTTATGGGTATGGGCCGGATGTGAAAGCCATCGCTGAACAGTATCCGGATATTCAGTTCTGTGTCCCTACAGGCGATAACGCAAATTCGGATCCGGTTCTGCCAAATTATCATAATTGTTTTGGAGAAATCTATCAGGGCAGATATGTATGTGGCAGAGTTGCAGGAATGAAAATCAAACAGATGATCGAAAAAAATATCATCACTCCCCAACAGGCAAAAGTCGGTTATGTGGCAGCTTTTCCGCTTCCAGAAGTAATATCCGGCTATACTGCTTTTTATCTTGGGGTACAATCGATGGTTCCGGAAGCCACCATGATCGTTAAGTATACCAATACATGGTCAAGTTATTCACTTGAAAAACAGGCTGCAAATGAACTGATCGATGAAAACTGTGTGGTTATCTCACAACATTCGGATACCATTGGACCAGCTACCGCTTGCGAGAATGCGAAACGGGAGATCCCGGTCTATCATGTAGGATATAATCAGAGTATGACGGACATTGCGCCAACCAAATCGCTGATCAGTTGTTGTGTTGATTACTCGTATTATTTTGAGCAGTCGATCGGGGCCTTGCTCCATGATAAGAAAATAGAAGACTGCATCGATGGACGGACGTATGGACAGGATGCTATGGCCGGTCTTGATAAGGGCTGGGTACGGATTCTGGATCTCAATGAGACCGTTGCACCAAGCGGAACAAAGGAAATGGTTGAGGACACCATTGCAAAATTAAGCAAGGGAGAATTGGAGGTCTTTTCCGGACCATTTACCGGTGTGAGTGTGTTTGATCCGAATGACAGGGTCGATCTGAATTCTCCGTATAAAGAAAATGCACAGTCATCCTCGCCGACTTTTTGTTATATTCTTGATGATGTGATTTCGATGGAAGAGATGAACGAAAAATAGAAGCCATAATAGAAATATAAAAATGGATCCTATGCAAGGATAGAAAACTCAGGTGTGTTTGTGCACCTGAGTTTTTTGTGCAAATTTTTCGGATGGTAAAATAAATTTGGTACAAATATATAAAAAATAACCAACGAGATTGGAAAAATTGTCAATTGAACAAACGGTTGCGCTCATGCTATATTAAAAATGAAATTGAGCAAGCGGTTGCGCAACTGTTGCAAACAAAGGCGAAAGGAAATCGTTTTGCGACGGTCGTGCAGCAAATCCGGCATAAGGGTTTGCGTTCAAGAAGGTTAGGGAGGATAACGATGAAGGAGAGAAAAACTTGGCAAAAACGAATCGTAAGTTTGCTGATGGCACTTGCGATGGTTGTCACACAGATTGGGGTGTGGAATGCAGGAAAGGAGCGTGTGCAGGCCGCGGAGACAGAGGTATATAAAGCGGATTTTAGCGATGCAAGCACGGATGCATGGAATGCAAATTGGAGCGTTAGCAGTGATGATACTACATTTGCGGTAAAGGAAAATTATAAGAAAGACAATGATCAGGCGCTTAACATATGGAGTAAGGATGCGCAAGTGCTTATGATGACACATACTGAAACGAATATAGAAGCCGGAAAATATTATCTTTCCATAAAGACCAATGGTGGAAATGTAAATGGAGGCAAGATTTGTGTTTCAGATGGTCAAAACGAAAAGAAAAGCGATATTGCTTTTGCAGAGAAACTGACAACATATAAGACGATAGAGCCATTGGAAGTGGCAACGGGCGCTTCTGTTACAATCACAGTGACCATTGATTTATCAGCCGGTGGTTGGGGATATATTGATGATATTACGCTGACTAAATCGGAGGATAGCGAAGATGTGGCAGACGATGATGCAGATGAGTATGTAACAAAAACACTTTATTTTAAATATACAGGAAAAGGTACTCCTGCAATTTTGCTTTGGGACAACTGTGGTGACAGCTTAAAGATGGACGATGATACATCAAGTGAAAACATTGATCATAAAGTTCGTTATAAAATGGAATCTACTAGTCAAAATAATTGGTACCAGATTGTATTTAAGTATAAAACGGATGAAGTAAAGAATACGGATGTCGGATTTGATTTTGGAGAGATATCGGATAATACCTACCGTTGGATTGCAAGTATGGATTATGCATATGGCAATCATAAGTCGGCATATGAGATCCTCTTCAGTGATACATATGCTGATCCGGCAATCATTCAGGGAGATTATGATACGGTAGTATCCTATAAGGATGCAATTGAGGAAGAAAATAATTCTGATCCTATTGTTGAAAATGCACCAATTACAATTGAAAAAGTGAAAAACCTCTCCTCCGATTTTATCATGGGAGCAGATATTTCATCCATGATCAGTGAATTGGACAGTGGTGTGGTTTACCGTGATTATGATGGAAATGAGTTAAAGACACTTGATGATATTGTAAAATTTTTAGCAGAGCATGGAATTAATCATATTCGCGTACGCGTATGGAATGATCCTTATGATTCGAACGGAAACGGATATGGTGGCGGAAACAATGATGTAGCAAAGGCAAAGAAATTTGCGGAAGCTTGTCGTAAAGCAGGAATTAAGATGCTTGTCGATTTTCATTGTTCCGATCTGTGGACCGATCCTGGTAAGCAGCAGGTTCCGAAGGCTTGGAAAAATTATACATTGGATCAGAAAGCAGGTGCATTAACTGAATTTATTGAGGCTTCATTAAACACAATTGATCCGACAAAAGATGTTGTCGATATGGTTCAGGTTGGAAACGAGACAACCGGTGGATTCATCGGTGAGACAAATGTTGTAAATATGTGTACATTGTTTTCCGCTGGTTCTAAAGGGGTAAAAGCCTATAATAAGGATGTCAAAGTTGTGATTCATGTGGAGAGTCCGCATAAGGGAACCGTAGCCGCATGGGCAAAAAATCTTAGTGATAACAACGTTAATTATGACATTATTGCAACGAGCTATTATCCATACTGGCACGGAACTTTGGCAAATCTTAAAAGCCAGTTTCAGACCGTAAAATCCACCTACGGCAAAGATGTCATGGTTGCAGAGACAAGTTATGCTTATACTTTAGCCGATAGCGACGGACATGAGAATACGGTTCGTGTCGGAAATAATGACAGTGGAGATAATGTAACGGAACCATTCACAGAGCAGGGACAGGCAACCTATATCAGAAACCTGATCAATGCAGTCAATGAGGCCGGTGGCCTTGGTGTTTATTATTGGGAGCCTGCATGGTTGACTGTTGGTGATACGACAGGTTTAACCGGTGATGCATATGACTCACAGGTTGTTGAGAATAAGACCAAATGGGAAAAATATGGAAGCGGTTGGGCATCCAGCTATGCGAGTGAGTATGATGCAAAGGACGCCGGTAAGTGGTTCGGAGGATCAGCTGTTGATAATCAGGCTATGTTCTATCCTGACGGAACAGCGACAGCAGCACTTCATGTATGGAATTATGTGAGAACAGGTGCTAAGAGTAATCTGATCGGAGTTGAAAAGATAGAAAGCTTTGATGAAGCAATCTATCAGCAGACATCTTCGGAATATACACTTCCGGAGACTGTAAAAGTAACCTATTCCGATGGAACTTCCGTAGATGAGCAGGTATCGTGGAATGAGAGTGAAGCAAAAAGTATAAATGCGGCAAAAGTCGGAACTTATAAGGTGACAGGTCAGGTCGTATTTAGTAAAATCATTTCTACAGGTGATTACAAGGGACAGACATCGGCAACAGTTTCCTATGCATTACAGGTAAAGCCGATCAATCTTATTACGGATGCAAGTGTTTTTGAATTTGAGACAAGTGCACAGTCAAAGCTTACATATAGTAACGATAACGTTATCAAGAAGCTCACAGAAAAATCGGATGCGAAGAGCGGTACGACAAGCCTTGGCTGGTACAATCAGGTTGGGGAAGCAACAAGTGCAACCGTTACATATAATGAAGCGATTACGCTAGGTTCCGGAAATTATGTATTTGAAACTTATGCACAAGGCATGGCTGGAGATCAAGTGGCACTGCAGATTTTAGATGCCGAAGATAATCTTCTGTATGAAGGCACTGCTGTAGAGCTTACAGGATGGGCAAATTGGGAAACTCCTATGGTTAAGTTCTCTTTAGACAAGGAAACTCCGATAAAACTTCGCATCAAGATTGACACATTGGTTTCTGGATGGGGGTCAGTTGATGTATTATATTTGCATGAGAATGCGAGTGAAAATGGGGGATTGCCTTCCGGTGGTTCCTCCACTGTAACCCCATCTGCACCTTCTGCACCGGATGATGCCAATACGGACACGAAGGATGATAACAAGAGGGAAGATCAGAAAGACAATCAGAAGGATGTTGTTACCGAAGAAAAGAACATTACAGCCACAACAGCTTCAGGAAAGAAAGTGGAAGCAACGGTTACGGTTTCTAAGGACAAGGACGGAAATGTTACAGAAGCAAAAGCAACTGTGACAGGAACCAAGGCAAAGATTTCCGCAGAGGCAGCAGCGGAGATTGCAAAGGCAGTCGGAACAGACAGCGTTGCAATTACGGCAAGTGTTACGGACAAGAATGGAAACGAGAAGTATACCGTAACGGTTGATTCTAAGAATCTGACCGCAAACAAGAAGCTGCAGGTCGTAGCAATCGATCCGAAGACCGGAGAGTACAAGCTGGTCAATGCAAAGACATATAAGGTTGGCAAAGACGGAACATTAGACGTAAATCTTGTAGCAGGTGCAGATTACAAGATGATGACTCCGGCAGAGGTGAAGGCTGTTGAGAAAGCGATTCTTAAGACGGTAGAAGTAAAGAATCCTTCTGCTTCCGTAAAGAAAGGAAAGAAGACACAGCTTCAACTGAGTGATAATCTTGATATGGACAATGTAAAATCCATTACTTACAAAACAAGTAAGAAGTCGGTTGCTGCCGTAAGTAAATCGGGCAAGATTACAACCCATAAAAAGGGTACGGTAACCATTAAAGCAATCGTAACTTTAAAGAATGGAAAGAAGAAAACGGTTTCCATGACATTAAAGGTAAAGTAGAAGTATTACAGGGGAGTATACTTCATACATAAAATAAAAGCACCCGAATCGTCAGATATAGGTTGAAAAGCTGTATTTAACGAGGCGGGTGTTTTTGTTATATTTGTCTTTGCATTCCGGATTGAAAATGTTATAATAACGACATATGAAAGAGCGCGGATAAGTGTATATCCGATTGGTTATGATAACAACAAGACAGGAGATGAACGATAATGTCAGAGACAGGGGTATTGATTTTTATTGGATGCATCATCGGAGTTGCAGTGCTTGGAGCAGTGATCGCAGTGATCGCAGCAGTATCAGGAGCTTCGGCAGCGATTGTGGACGATGAGGAGACAACCGAAGAACAGAATATGTAAGAATGAGACACGCTGGATTTGATCCGGCGTGTTTTTTTGCGCTTTATGAAAAAGGCAAAGTGTGTTTCTTGCTGCATACAATTTATAAAAAGAAAATTAACTTTGCTCCGGTGAACTTGTAAAGGAATCCTCGATATAGTTATAATGAAATCAATCACCAAATTGTGGAAGAACGCCAATGACATCGGGTGATGCAGGCGGCGAAGATTAATGCAAATAGACGGATATTTTCAAAAGGAGGAAACGAATTTTATGATATCGAAGTATAGTGTCAAGCGACCGTACACCGTATTAGTCGGTGTCATACTTGTAATCGTGCTCGGCGTTGTCTCGTTAATGAAGATGACGACAGATCTGTTGCCGGACATGAGTTTTCAGTATGCGCTCGTTGTCACGACGGATATGGGAGCGAGTCCAGAGAAGGTGGAAAGTGAGGTGACGGCGCCGATTGAGGCGGCGATGGCAACCACGTCGAATATCAAGAATGTCAGCTCCATCTCCTACAACAGTTATTCCATCGTAACGCTCGAGTATGAGCAGAATGCAAATATGGATTCGGTTGTGGTCGAAATCCAGCAGAGTCTGGATCAGATCAGCGGTCAGTGGAGTGATTCAGTCGGAACGCCGATGATCATGAAGATCAATCCGGATATGCTGCCGGTTGTGGCAGCAGCTGTGGATGTCAAGGGAATGAGCGCTTCGGAGATCTCCGATTATGTGGAGAACGACCTTGTGCCGAGCATTGAAAGTCTTGAGGGTGTGGCATCGGTTTCGACGACCGGACAGCTGGATGAGAGTATTCAGGTTACGATGAATCAGGACAAAATCGATGCTCTAAATAAGAAGATCAAGAAAAGCATTGATAAGCAGTTCACGGATGCACAGAAGAAGATCGATGATTCGAGTGCCAAGGTGAAGAGTGGTAAGGAATCGCTTACTTCAGGACAGGATAAGCTTTCTGATGCACTCAATGAGACTATGGAAAAACGCGATGAGTTGTATAAGACGGAAGAGGATCTGCAGAAGCAGTTAAAAGAATTGCAGAAGCAGCAGAAGTCGCTGACCAAGATTCAGGAAGGCCTGAATGCGGTCATGACTTCCGATGGTTACACAAGTATTACGACAGTGCTTAAGGACAATCCGGATGCTGCACAGCTTCCAGAGATGAAGCAGCAGATTGAAGCGTTTAATAAGGCAATCAAGGAGCAGTTCTCTGGTCTTAGTGCGATGGGCATTACCGTGAATACATACGAGGATCTGCCGACTGCAGCAGCGACTGTATCTGCGACTTTGACGAAGGTGAACACCGGAATCAAGACGATCGACAGTGCTTTAGAAAAGGTACAGGATGGAAAGGTATCGCTTTCTACCGCGATGGACACGTTGAACGCGAATGCCGCTTTGGCTGCACTTCAGATGAGTTCCAGCTCCGCAGAATTGTCAAATGCGGCTGCATCTCTTGAGACGGCACAGACGAATCTGGATGATGCGAAGGATAGTGCTTACGATTCGGCAGACCTTAACAATATTCTCACAAAGGATACGCTTTCGAATCTGTTTACCGCGCAGAACTTTGATATGCCGGCAGGTTACGCGATGGATGGAGATACCCAGTATCTTGTCCGTGTCGGCGAGTCGGTCAAAAGTGAGGAAGATTTAAATGATCTTGTGCTGATGGATCTGAATATGGATGGAATCGATCCAATCCGCTTAAGCGATGTGGCAGATGTTGAGATGACGGACAATTCCGAGGAGACTTACGCGGTTGTAAACGGAAACCCGGCCGTCACACTGTCTATTGAGAAGCAGACCGGTTATTCGACCGGTGAGGTCACAGACCGTATTCTGGACAAATTCGACCAGCTTGAGAAAGCGGATGAGAATCTGAATATGACGGTTCTCATGAATCAGGGTGTCTACATTGATATGATCGTAAAAAGCGTGATGCAGAACATGATATGGGGAGCAGTCCTTGCAATCATCGTACTGCTTTTGTTCTTAAAGGATGTTAAGCCTACGATCGTGATCGCATGTGCGATCCCACTTTCGGTTGTGTCCGCAGTCGTGCTCATGTACTTTACGGGAATCACGATGAATATTATTTCGATGTCGGGACTCCTTCTGGGAATCGGAATGCTCGTGGATAATTCGATCGTTGTTATCGAGAATATCTACCGTCTGCGCCACGAGGGCTATTCCATTAAGAAAGCAGCGGTAAGTGGTGCAAGTCAGGTGACAGGAGCCATTATTGCTTCCACTCTGACAACGGTCAGCGTATATGCACCGATCATTTTCACGGAAGGCATCACACGCCAGCTTTTCGTAGATCTGGCTTTGACGATCGCCTACACATTGATTGCCAGCCTTGTTGTGGCACTGACGTTCGTTCCGGCGATGGCATCCGTGACATTAAAGAAAACCAAAGAGATCCGTCATCCGTGGTTTGATGCGATGCGGGATGCATACGGAAGATTCCTCGCAGGGTGTCTGCGTTTTAAACCGATCGTCTTTATCGTGGCGGTTGTGCTTCTTGCCGGAAGTGCGGCACTCAGTCTCTCGAAGGGCATGAACTTCATGGACATGGATATGGAGACAAACCAGATCTCCGTATCGATCGCCGCAAAGGAAGGCGAGAACTTAACATTTGACGAGTTAAAGGATGCTTCCAACGAAGTCATTGATAAGATTTCCGATATCAAGGGCATCGACACGATCGGAGCCAGCATCGGCGGCAACTCTACGATGAGCCTGATGGGTGGCGGAAGCGACAAAGTAACGATGTATGTGCTGCTCGATGAGGATTCGGATGTCAGCAACGATGCGGTTTCCAAGGAGATCCTGGACCGCACGAAAGATATGGACTGCGAGGTCACCTGCGACTCATCCTCGATGGATTACTCCGCCTTTTTCGGTGAGGGTATCTCGGTCCGCATCAAGGGCAGCGATATCGACACGCTGCAGGAGCTGGCCGGTGAAGTCGCTTCTGTTATGGAAGACACCAAGGGCACTGTGGATGTGGACGATGGACTCGATGAGGCGACGCCGCAGCTTACCATCACGGTCAATAAGGAAAAAGCCGCAAAATACGGCTACACGGTTGCGCAGGTTTATCAGCTTGTCGCCGCAAAGATGGCAGACAGCAAGAGTGTGACGACCATTTCAACCGATATCAAGGATTATGAGGTATACTTACAGACGGAGGATCAGCAGGATACCACATTGGATGATATTAAGGAGCTGACCTTCACCTACACGAATAAGAACGGTAAGGAGAAGGAAATCCCGCTTACCAAGATCGCAACGATGAAGGATTCTACAACACTCAGCACGATCAGCCGAGATGCACAGTCCCGTTATCTGACGGTTTCCTGCAACGTGGATGAGGAGCACAATGTAACGCTTGTCAGTAACGCATTACAGAAGAAAATCGACAAGCTTGACATACCGGAAGGATACTCGGTCGAGATGACCGGTGAGGATGAGACGATCAACGAGTCGATGAGTCAGCTTGTCCTCATGCTCGTGCTCGCAGTAATTTTTATCTACCTCATCATGGTTGTACAGTTCCAATCGCTGGTATCGCCGTTTATCATTATGTTTTCGATTCCGCTTGCGTTCACCGGTGGATTTATCGCATTGTTTATCAGCGGACAGGAAGTCAATGTTACTTCCATGCTCGGATTTATCATGCTTGCCGGACTGATCGTAAATAACGGTATCGTGCTCATTGACTACATCAATCAGGCGAGACATGAGGGAACATCCAAGAAAGAGGCAATCATTGAAGCAGGCAAGACGAGACTTCGCCCGATCCTGATGACAGCCCTTACCACGATCCTTGCGATGTCAACTTCCGCAATCGGAATCGGAGAAGGCTCCGAGATGATGCGCCCGATGGCAATCACGATCATCGGAGGTCTCGTATACGGTACACTTCTGACACTGGTTGTCATTCCGTGTATTTACGATGCATTCAACCGTGAGAAGGATATGAGGGAGGTAGAACTTTAAAAGGGTTGCTTTTCATGCCTCATTGTGATAAAGTACAAATGTTCCGAATATTGGAACCATAGAGTGAGACATTGGTCACACGAAGGGGTACACCACCGCGGGTGTAGCTTTCTTCGTGTGGCCTTTTTTGTATTGCGGTACATCTTTGATGTATCGCTTGCGAAGAATCTTTGATTCTTTGTTCTTACGGAAATTAGAGAATAAAAGGAGGGCAACATGGTACACATCAACGGTAAGGATATTGACGTAGCGGGGCAGACTCTGAAAGCATATTTGGATGCGAGCGAGTATGAGCCTGGCACATTTGTCGTGGAGTGCAACGAACAGATCGTGCATAAGGAGGACTATGAGAAGCATATGCTTCATGACGGAGACGTTGTAGAAATCGTGCAGTTTATGGGCGGAGGCGCCTGTTAACGAATAGAGAGAACACCTTAGCATAAGGCGCAGACAGAAAGAGAGGACAAAAGCAATGGCAAAAGACACATTCACATTAAGCGGCAAAGAATTTTCTTCCCGCTTTATTTTAGGATCAGGAAAATATTCCATGGAGCTGATCAAGGCAGCTGTGGAGAATGCAGGGGCGCAGATCATCACACTTGCAGTCAGAAGAACAAACACGAAGCAGAAAGAGAACATCTTAGATTTTATTCCGGAGGGAGTAACCCTTCTTCCGAATACATCCGGCGCAAGAGATGCAAAGGAGGCAGTACGGATCGCGCGTATGGCGAGAGAACTCGGATGCGGTGATTTCGTGAAAGTTGAGATCATGAAAGACAGCAAATATCTGCTCCCGGATAATGTGGAGACGGTCAAAGCGACCGAGATGCTGGCAAACGAGGGATTCGTCGTACTTCCTTATATGTATCCGGATCTGTATACCGCAAGAGATCTGGTCAATGCGGGTGCGGCAGCCGTTATGCCGCTCGCTTCTCCAATCGGATCCAACAAGGGCCTTGCAACAAAAGAGTTTATTCAGATTCTGATCGATGAGATCGACCTTCCGGTTATCGTGGATGCCGGAATCGGACGTCCTTCGCAGGCGTGCGAGGCGATGGAGATGGGGGCAGCAGCTGTTATGGCAAATACCGCGATCGCCACAGCCGGTGATGTTCCGGCGATGGCTGGCGCTTTTAAAAATGCGATTGAAGCCGGAAGAAGTGCGTACCTTGCAGGACTCGGACGCGTGCTTGAGCGTGGCGCGGCAGCATCGGATCCGCTGACCGGATTTTTAAGGGATTAGAGGTGGACGACAATGGCAGAAAATCAATTTTTTATCGATTCGGATAAATTGAGTGAGGCGGCTTTGGAACACAAACATAAACTGGAGACTGATCCGTCGAGCCGCACCAATCACATGGAATATATGGAGGGTATGGAGCAGATTGATTCCGATATTATGGACAAGGTGCTCGAGCAGATGAACTCCTACGATTACGAGAAATACACCGCCAAAGAGGTACAGACCGCTTTGGAGCACGAGACCTGTACGGTGGAAGATTTTAAGGCACTTTTGTCACCGGCTGCTTTGCCGTTCCTTGAGCGGATGGCACAGCGCGCGAAGATGGAGACGAGCAAGCATTTCGGCAATACGGTTTATCTGTTTACGCCGCTTTATATTGCAAACTACTGTGAGAATTACTGCGTTTACTGTGGATTCAACTGTTACAATGACATTCATAGAAAGAAGTTGAACTTCGAGGAAATTGAGCATGAGATGAAAGTTATCGCGGATTCCGGTATCGAGGAAATCCTGATGCTGACCGGCGAGAGCCGCGCACAGAGCGATGTGAAATACATCGGTGAGGCATGTAAGCTGGCACAGAAATATTTCCGCAATGTAGGGCTGGAAATCTATCCGGTCAATAGCGATGAGTACCGCTACCTGCATGAGTGCGGTGCGGACTACGTTACCGTATTTCAGGAGACCTACGATTCGGATAAATACGAGACGCTGCATCTGATGGGACACAAGAGAGTTTTTCCGTATCGTTTCGAGGCACAGGAGAGAGCACTCATGGGCGGCATGCGAGGTGTTGGTTTCTCGGCACTTTTGGGCCTGTCTGATTTTCACAAGGATGCATTGGCTTCTGCATTACATGTGTATTATCTGCAGAGAAAGTATCCGTATGCAGAGTACTCCCTGTCGTGCCCGAGACTTCGACCGATCATCAACAACGACAAGATCAATCCGCTTGATGTGCATGAAAAGCAGCTTTGCCAGATTCTGTGTGCATACCGCATTTTCCTGCCGTATGTAGGAATCACGGTATCCTCCAGGGAGCAGAAGCATTTCCGTGACGGCATTGTCAAGATCGCGGCAACGAAGATATCCGCAGGTGTATCCACGGGTATCGGCGATCACGAGAGCAAGTACACCGGAAAGGAGGAGAGCGATTCCGGCGATGAGCAGTTCGAGATCTCGGATGGACGAAGCTTCGATCAGATGTATGAGGATATGGAGCAGGAAGGGCTGCAGCCGGTGCTCAACGATTACGTCTATGTATAAAAAAATCTGTGTGACGAACCGTGCGCTCGCTGCGCATCCGTTTGAGGAGCAGATCGCGCGTGTGCTTGATGCAAAGCCGGATATGCTGATCCTGCGCGAGAAGGATCTGGGCGAGGCGGAATATGAGAAGCTGGCGGCAGAGGTCAAAACGTTGGGCGAACGCACCGAAACGCAGCTTGTCCTTCATAGTTATCCAAGTGTTGCAAGGAAACTTGGTATATCGGCGATCCATATGCCGCTCGCAGGATTTACCGCAATGAGCGAGGAAGAAAAGGCGCAATTTACCATAAGAGGTGCATCGGTACATTCGGTGGAGGATGCGCTTCGCGCCGAGCGGGCGGGCGCAACGTATGTGACTGCAGGTCATATCTATGCGACGGATTGCAAGAAGGGATTGCCGGGCAGAGGACTGGAGTTCCTTAAGGATGTCTGTGCGGCGGTGCAGATTCCGGTCTATGCGATCGGTGGAATCGATGAGACGAACGCGGATGCCTGCATCGAGGCAGGCGCGGTCGGCGTGTGCATGATGTCCGGATATATGAAAATTTAAACCTTGACAAATAAACACCACGCAAGTATCATGATAAAAGATAGTCAAAAGTGATGACAAAGAGGAGTACGCACCGAGCGGCTGATAGAGAAGGACATTCATCGGCTGGAAGATGTCCGCAAAACGTGGTGTGGAAGGTAGCTTTGGAACTGAGATGCTGAAGGACACACTGTGTAGGCATTTCCGATTCGTCCTCGTTATCGGACTAGAGGTGTTCAGGGAAATTTTATGGAACACGAACGAAGGTGGTACCGCGAATATTCGCCCTTCCTGTCTTGTGGCAGGAGGGGCGCTTTTTAGTGCAACAAGGAAACTATTCGCAAAGAACCCGTAAGCATAAGAAAAATGATGATTCATGCTTGCATGGAAGAAGCATTTTTCTTATGCGTAAGGGGACTCGAATAGAGTCTCCGCCTCATATATGAGCAAAATTAGTAGCGAAGCTACGAGAAAGCACGAGATATCGTGCGGTTTTGCGAATTATATGGAAGGGTTCTTGAAGATTTATCAAAAAAGAAAGGAAGAAATCATGAGCAAAGAATTAAGTAAAACTTATGATCCGAAGGACATTGAGGATCGTCTTTATAAGAAGTGGGAGGACAATGGCTATTTTCACGCAGAAGTAGACCGCAGCAAGAAGCCATTTACCATCGTTATGCCACCACCAAATATCACAGGACAGCTTCACATGGGACATGCGTTGGACAACACGATGCAGGATATTCTGATCCGTTACAAGCGTATGCAGGGCTACAATGCACTGTGGCAGCCGGGAACCGACCATGCGTCCATCGCAACCGAGGTTAAGGTTATCCAGTCACTTAAGGAGCAGGGAATCAACAAGGCGGACCTCACCCGTGAGGAGTTTTTGGAGAAGTGCTGGGACTGGAGAAAAGAGTACGGTGGACGTATCGTAAAGCAGCTTCGTAAGCTCGGCTCTTCTGCGGACTGGCAGAGAGAGCGTTTCACGATGGATGAGGGATGTTCCCATGCCGTACAGGAAGTATTTACCAAATTATATGATAAAGGATGGATCTACAAGGGATCCCGTATCGTCAACTGGTGTCCGGTATGTAAGACATCGATCTCCGATGCAGAGGTTGAGCATGAGGAACAGAATGGCTTTTTCTGGCATATCAATTATCCGGTAGTCGGCGAGGAAGGAAGATTCGTTGAGATCGCAACGACACGTCCGGAGACATTGTTCGGAGATACCGCTGTGGCAGTTAACCCGGATGATGAGCGTTATCAGGATATCATCGGAAAGACCTTAAAGCTTCCGATGACGGATCGTGAGATTCCGGTTATCGCGGATGCTTATGTAGATAAGGAGTTCGGAACCGGTTGTGTTAAGATTACACCGGCACATGACCCGAACGATTTTGAGGTTGGAAAGCGTCACAACTTAGAGGAGATCGTTGTTATCAACGATGATGCAACCATGAACGAGAAAGCCGGAAAGTACGCCGGAATGGATCGTTATGAGTGTCGTAAGGCATTGGTCGAAGACCTGGAGAAGGCAGGACTTCTTGTAAAAGTCGTTCCGCATTCCCACAACGTTGGTGTGCATGACAGATGCCATACGACCGTTGAGCCGATGATCAAGCAGCAGTGGTTCGTTAAGATGGATGAGATGATCAAGCCGGCTGTGGAAGGTGTAAAGAATGGGGAGATCAAACTCCTTCCTTCCAGAATGGATAAGACATACTTTAATTGGACGGACAACATCCGCGACTGGTGTATCAGCCGTCAGCTTTGGTGGGGACATCGTATTCCGGCATGGTACTGTGATGACTGTGGAGAGATGGTCGTATCCATCGAGAAACCGGGAAAATGTCCGAAGTGCGGCAAGGATCACTGGACACAGGATCCGGATACACTCGATACCTGGTTCTCATCTGCATTGTGGCCGTTCTCAACACTCGGATGGCCGGAGAAAACAGAGGATCTTGATTATTTCTATCCGAACGATGTACTTGTAACCGGTTACGACATCATCTTCTTCTGGGTAATCCGTATGATCTTCTCTGGATATGAGCAGATGGGCAAGGCACCGTTCCACACAGTTCTCTTCCACGGACTCGTAAGAGATTCACAGGGACGTAAGATGAGTAAGTCACTCGGCAACGGTATTGATCCGCTTGAGGTTATTGATAAATACGGTGCAGACGCACTTCGTCTGACACTGATCACCGGTAATGCACCTGGTAACGACATGCGTTTCTACTGGGAGCGTGTTGAGGCTTCACGTAACTTTGCCAACAAAGTATGGAATGCTTCGCGTTTTATCATGATGAACTTAGAGGGTACTGAGATTACGGAGCCTTCTTTAGACGAGTTACATCCGGCTGACAAGTGGATCCTTTCCAAGGTAAATACACTTGCGAAGGATGCAACCGAGAATATGGACAAATTCGAGCTTGGTATCGCAGTACAGAAGGTTTATGATTTCATTTGGGATGAGTTCTGCGACTGGTATATTGAGATCGCCAAGGTTCGTACTTATAAGAAGGATGAGGATCCGAAGTCTGCCAATGCAGCACTGTGGACACTTCGTACCGTACTGATCAATGCGTTAAAGCTTCTGCATCCGTATATGCCTTTTATCACAGAGGAGATCTTCTGCACGATTCAGTCTGAGGAAGAGACGATCATGCTCTCCAAGTGGCCGGAGTACAAGGATGAGTGGAATTTCCCGGCAGATGAAGTTGCCATCGAGCACTGCAAGGATCTTGTAAAAGGCATCCGTAACGTGCGTACCGAGATGGATGTTCCGCCATCACGCAAGGCAAAGCTTTATATTACTTCTGAGGATGCAGCACTTCGTGCAACCTTCGAGGAGAATAAGGAAGTTTATGTAAATCTTGCATCTGCAAGTGAGATCAACGTGCAGGCAGACAAGAGTGGAATCGGCGAGGATGCGGTATCCGTTGTTATCCCGGGAGCAGTTATCTATCTGCCACTTGAGGATCTGGTTGATTTCGAGAAAGAGAAGGAGCGTCTGAACAAGGAGAAGGCTCGCTTGACGAAGGAGCTTGCCCGCTCCAAGGGAATGCTCTCTAACGAGAAATTCTTAAATAATGCAAAACCGGAAAAGGTTGCAGAGGAGAAGGAAAAACTCGCAAAGTATGAGCAGATGATGGCGCAGGTTGAAGAGCGTCTCGCACAGATGAAATAAGAGATTCGGATAAGATAGTCAGTAATCGCGGTACATATTTTATGTATCGCGATTGTTGCCATCACACATTTGTCGGATGAACGCGATTCATGCGATAAATTTTTAGAAAAGTTTATGGAAAATTACTTGAAATCAAAAGCTACTATATTATAATAGTAGTGGACATTGAGAAGCACATTGCTCGAGGATGCGATGTGCTTTTTTTATAAAACAATTTTGAAGCGTAAGTTTGATGTGGAATACATCTGAGGAGAATAAATATGATCAACTTTGAAAAGGAACTGAAAAATTTTGAACCGAGCCTCGAAGTTGAGGAAGCAGAGTCGGCAATCTACAATCATGATATGACCGATGTGACAGATATTATTGCTGAGATTCTGCGTGATGTGAAGGCGAGCCGCTAGGGTTTGCGGATAGATGAGAGGTTTGTATGATTTGTTATAGATGTGGACAGGATGTTGGTGATGCGAAGCGTTGTCCGAATTGCGGTGCGGATTTAACCGTCTTTTGGAAGGTAAGACGCATCTCGAATTCTTATTACAATTTAGGATTGCAGCAGGCGGAAGTACGGAATCTTTCCGGTGCGGTGGAAAGTCTGAAGAACAGTTTGAAGTTCAATAAATATAATATCGATGCAAGAAATCTTCTCGGTCTTGTGTACCATGAGATGGGAGAGACGGTGGATGCGTTAAGCGAGTGGGTAATCTCGCAGAGTTATCAGCCTAAGGATAATCTGGCGAACCGATATCTGGATGAGATTCAGAAGAACCGTGGACAGTTGGATACGATCAATCAGACGATCAAGAAGTACAATCAGGCACTTCATTATTGTCAGCAGGATAGCAGAGACCTTGCAATCATCCAGTTGAAGAAAGTATTGTCGATGAATCCGAAACTGATCAAGGGACACCAGCTTCTGGCGCTCCTTTATCTGCAGGATGGAAAGCTGGAACTTGCCAAGAAGTCGCTTCGTAACGCGGGCAAGATTGATGCCAATAACACGACAACGCTCCGTTATCTGAAGGAAGTTAATACGCAGCTGAAGGAGAAGAGTCCGTCGAAGAAACCGAAGGATGATGACTTGATCTCATATCAGAGTGGTAATGAGACAATCATTATGCCGAAGCGTTTCAAGGAATCATCCCTTGGTTCGATGCTTGCTTATATTGTGACAGGTCTTGTTGTCGGTGCAGCCGTGACGGCTTTTCTGATTGTACCAAGTGTGAAGAATCAGGCTAAGGAAGATGCCAAGCAGCAGATTCTTGAGGCGAGCGATACGATTTCAAGCAATGGACAGACCATTAAGGATCTGGAGCAGCAGGTTTCGGATCTTCAGGATCAGCTGGAGGAAGAAGCAAATAATAATGAAAAGGTTGCAGATCAGATCAAGACTTATGAGCGCTTACTGAATGCATACGTGTCTTATACAGCGGATGATGTGATTGCCGCTGGTCAGGCTTTGGACAAGGTAAATACTTCGTATCTGTCGAAGAAGGCGAAGAGTATTTACAGGGATTTAAATGATGAGGTTCGCTCACAGTATTTGGATAAGCTGTACCAGGAGGGTTACGGTTATTATCAGCGTGGCAAGTATGAGGATGCGATCACGGATCTGCAGAAGATCGTGGATGAGGAGGAAGATTTCCAGGATGGATCGGCTGCTTATTATCTGGCGCAGTCTTACCGCAAGAACGGAGATCTCGATTCGGCGAAGCCTTATTATCAGTATGTGATTGATAAGCATCCGGGAACGGAGCGTGCGAGAACATCACAGAATTATGTGGATGCGCAGGCAGAATAAATTAGATATTGAAATTTACAAAAGACGTCTAGGCAGGAGTGCCAGGCGTCTTTTTTGCGGGTTATTTTGATTAATCAGGAGGAAGAAGGATGGATATACAGTATCAGCTTACAGAAGACAGACTTACGGTTATGATGCCGCGAGAGGTGGACCATCATGCGGCAAGGCATATGAGTACGGAAGTGGATTGTCTGATCGATTCCTGGCATATCCGCACGCTTGTCTTTGATTTTGCAGGAACGGAATTCATGGACAGTTCCGGAATCGGAGTGCTTATCGGCAGAAAAAAAACAATGGATCTGCACAGCGGCAGAGTGCAGGCGATACATCTGTCGGGACGGGCTTTGCAAATCTTTGAAAAGTCGGGACTGACGCGGATTATTGAACTGGATCAGCAGGATGAAAAAAAGACGTGTAGGCAGACACAGTATTTCGGATAGGGGGAAGTCATGGAACAACAGAATCATATGCAGGTGCTTTTTGATGCAAAATCAGAGAATGAGGGACTGGCGCGAATGGTGGTTACCGCCTTTATGGCAGAGATGAATCCGACGCTGGAACAGATTGCCGATGTGAAGACTGCCGTATCGGAGGCGGTCACAAATGCGATCATACATGGGTACAATAATGAGGAAGAAAGTGTGAGCCTCTGCTGCGACAGGGACGGACAGCAGCTCGTCATTACGGTGGAAGATCATGGTGCCGGTATTGAAAATATTGACCAGGCGATGCAGCCTTTTTACACGACGAAGCCACAGCTGGAACGGTCGGGAATGGGATTTGCGTTTATGGAAGCCTTCATGGACAAGCTTGAGGTTCGCTCGAAAGTTGGAGAAGGCACGAAAGTGGTTATGTGGAAATACATAGAAAGGGACAGTGAGCAGTAACCAGTCCGCGAATGAAAAAGCCTGGCAGGATGTCATAGCCGAAGCACAACAGGGGGATAAAAGCGCGCGGGATTCGATCGTACAGGAAAATATGGGACTGGTTTATATGGTGGCGAAGCGATTTGCAGACCGTGGCACAGACAGAGAAGAACTGGTTCAGCTTGGGGCAATCGGTCTCATTAAGGCGGTCGATAAATTTGATCCGGCGATGGGATTTTCTTTCTCGACATACGCTGTCCCCATGATCATGGGGGAAATCAGGCGCTTTTTACGGGATGACAATATGATCCATGTCAGTCGTAGATTGAAAGAAAATGCAAGAAAAATTGCAATAGTCAGAGAAAATATAAAAAAGACAAAATATAGAGAGCCGACGATGGAGGAACTCGAGGCACAGACAGGACTATCCAGAGAGGAACTGGTGGCAGCGATGGAGTCCGCTTATACCGTGGAATCCATCTCTCAGCCGGTGCATGGAGCGAAAGAGGATGCACATACACTTACGATTGAGGATCAGCTTGAAGACAAGGAATCGTTCGAATCACCGGTACTCAACAGGATCGCGCTCACACAGGCGATGGACGAACTTGAAGAGTGGGAGGCACAGCTGATCAGGATGCGTTATATGGAAGAACAGACCCAGACACAGGTTGCAGATGAACTTGGCATGAACCAGGTTGCAGTATCCCGTCTTGAGAAAAAAATACTGATAAAAATGCGACGAAAACTGGCATAAAGACAAAAAATTGGATATACTAAAACAAAGCGAGACATTGATGAAACAGGAAAGTTTTGCACGAGGATGGGCAGGAAATCTATAATTGCCGATTACTGAATTGTTAGCGAGGGAGGATGGAATATGGGCAAAGTGAATCCAAGTAAGGTCGCAATCATCGGATGCGGATTTGTCGGTTCGGCTTCTGCATTTGCGTTAATGCAGAGTGGGCTTTTTAATGAGATGGTACTGCTTGATGCCAATCACGATAAGGCGGAGGGTGAGGCGCGCGACATTGCACACGGTCTGCCTTTTGTACGGCCGATGAAGCTCTATGCGGGAGGATACGATGACATTGCGGACGCAGCGATTATTGTCATTACGGCCGGTGCAAACCAGAAGCCGGATGAGACCAGACTGGATCTGGTGCATAAGAATGTGGCGATCTTCGAGTCGATCATTCCGGAGATTACAAGCCGCGATTATGAGGGCATTCTTCTTGTTGTTGCGAATCCGGTTGATATCTTAACTTATACAGCATTAAAGCTTTCCGGATATCCGGAGAATCGTGTCATCGGTTCAGGAACCGTGCTGGACAGTGCAAGACTCAAGTATCATCTCGGCGAGCACCTTGGTGTGGACAGCCGAAGCGTGCATGCCTTCATTGTGGGAGAGCATGGAGACAGTGAGATCGCTGCATGGAGCAGTGCGAATGTATCCGGTGTGCCGCTCGATAAGTTCTGTGAGATGCGCGGACATTACAATCACGTGGAGGCAACGGAGCGTATTGCAGAGGAAGTCAAGCAGAGTGCGTATGGAATCATCCAGAGAAAAGGCGCCACTTACTATGGCATTGCAATGTCTGTGAAGCGGATCTGCGAGGCGATTGTGAGGGACGAGAAATCCATTCTTCCAATCTCAACGATGATGCATGGAGAGTACGGAATCTCGGATGTTGTATTGTCTATGCCTTGTGTTGTCGGCAAGAACGGATATGAGACGAAGGTGCCAATCGATCTGGATCAGGATGAGGTGACAAGTCTTCATGAATCAGCCAATACACTAAAAGATGTGCTTGAGGATGTATTCACAGAAAAATAATAGGGAGCCTCTATATAATAAGAAGTCGGTAAAGGGCAGACGTAAAGTTCTGCCTTTTTCTAAAATGTCTTTACTTTAGCGTGATAATTTGCTAAAATACAAAAGCAGATTTGTGACTGTATCAGGTTTGCACGAAAAACTTGGCAGGCAGCGTCGGCCTTTTGTTGAAAGAAAAGTGGAATGGCTGATGTTCAAGGAAGGAGAATATAGTATGAAAAGAAAAATTGCATCATTATTATTAGCAGGTTGTATGGCTTTTAGCATGTGTGCATGTGGCGGTAAGGAGGCATCTTCAGATGCGGATAACCGTGTATATGCGGTAGAGGCAGGTTCTGCAGGAGAGGCAGCTGCCAAGGAGAAAGGATTTGAATATAATTCAGTAAGTTCGCAGGCGGACGCATTAATGGAAGTTGCTTCCGGAACATCGGATGCAGCGATCATTGATCTTCTGATGGCTGGTGCGATGATCGGAGATGGCACAAGCTACCCGGATCTCGTACATACCGATGAACTGACAACCGAGGAGTATGGTGTTGGATGCCGTAAGGGTTCGGATCTTGCTTCTTATATTAATGAAGTGTTTGCTGAGACTTATGCAGATGGTTCCATGAAGGAGACCGCTGAGAAGTATGGTGTGCAGGAAGCACTTGTCGGGCAGAAGGATGCGAAGTACGAGGCATCTGCATCTGACAGTGATGTAGAATATATTAAGAATAAAGGAACTTTGATCGTAGGTATCACAGAGTTTGAGCCGATGGATTATCAGGATGGTGATGAGTGGATCGGTTTTGATGCCGATATGGCGCGTATCGTTGCTGACAAGCTTGGTGTTGAAGCACAGTTCGTTGTCATCGACTGGGATAACAAGATCATGGAGCTGGATTCCAAGAATATTGATGTTGTATGGAATGGTATGACTCTGACGGATGAAGTAACTTCATCCATGGAGTGCACGAACGCATACTGCAACAACGCACAGGTTGTTGTTGAACCACAGAAATAAAGGAGTATTTACATAAGATGTTTTGGTCTGTTACGCAGACGCTTTTAAGCGGTCTTGCGACTACATTTGAAATATTTATACTGACACTGGTGTTTGCGCTGCCGCTTGGTCTTGTGATCGCATTCGGACTGATGAGTAAGTTTAAGCCGCTTCGCTATCTGTTAGATGTCATTGTCTGGGTGATCCGTGGAACGCCTTTGATGCTACAGTTGATCATTATTTTTTACGGACCGGGTATGTGGCTGCACCACAATATTTGGAGCGGCAACAATACCGGACGTATTACGGCAACGGTTGTAGCTTTTGCCATCAATTATGCCTGTTACTTTGCGGTCATTTTTAAGGGCGGAATCGAAGGTGTGCCTGCTGGTCAGAGAGAAGCCGGACAGGTACTTGGAATGACGAAGATGCAGATTTTCTTTAAGATTACCTTATTACAGATGATCAAGCGTATTGTACCTCCGATGTCCAACGAAGTGATCACCCTGGTTAAGGATACGTCTCTTGCCCGTATTATTGCAGCATACGAGCTGACGTTTGCCGGGGCTTCCTTTATGAAATCTGCCGGATTGACGTGGCCGCTGTTCTACACAGGTGTCTTTTATCTGGTGTTTGTCGGAATTCTGACACTGCTGTTCAATTATATCGAACGCAGACTGGATTATTTCAAGTAGGAGGACTTATGACATGGCAATCTTAGAGGTAAATCATATTGAGAAGCATTTCGGCAAGACGCAGGTGCTTCGCGATGTCAGTTTTTCGATGGAAGAGGGAAGCGCACTTGCCATCATCGGATCCTCCGGTTCTGGTAAGACAACGCTTTTGCGCTGCCTGAATTTCTTAGAGAAACCGAATTCCGGAAGCATTACGGTAAATGGCGAAACGTTGTTTGATGCTTCCGTAAATCAGAGTGATAAGGATGCAGATCTGCGCAAAAAGCGTCTGCATTTCGGCATGGTGTTCCAGTCGTTTAATCTGTTCCCACAGTATACAGCCTTGGAAAATGTCATGCTGGCGGAGCGATTGCTTGCACAGGAACAGCCGGATTTCAAGAAGAATAAGAAAGAGATTCTTGCTGGAATCGAGGAGCATGCGAAGCAGCTTCTTGACCGCATGGGACTTTCTGAGCGAATGGATCATTATCCGCATCAATTGTCCGGTGGACAGCAACAGCGTGTGGCAATCGCCCGTGCATTGGCTCTCAAACCGGATATTCTATGTTTCGATGAGCCGACATCTGCGCTTGATCCGGAACTGACCGGCGAAGTACTGAAGGTAATCCGTAGTCTTGCAGACCAGAAGACCACGATGATCATCGTCACACATGAGATGGCATTCGCACGAGATGTTGCGGATCAGGTTATCTTCATGGATGAAGGCGTTATCGTGGAGCAGGGAGATCCGCATCAGGTGATCGATCATCCGAAGGAGGAGCGCACGAAGCAGTTCCTGACACGTTACGCCCAGGGATAGTTGCAAATTCGGGTTTGCCTCGCTCAGATTTAATCTCAAGCGGACGATACCGGATATAAGATATTCTACGAAAATTAGCAGTAAGTTTGTCTATAAACGACGGACTTTGAACGATACAGACTTTCTCTCAGTTTTTTCTGCGAGTTAACTCCTGCAACGATTTTGGATAGGCTTTCACAATGTTAAAGTAAACGCTATTATCCAAGATAATGGAACGCAGGAGCAGTCGCAGAAAAGAACTTCGATAAAGTGTATCATCCAAAGTCCTGTTGGTTAGATGAAATTACTGCTAATTTTCTTTTTTTACCTGCTGATCCGGTATCTGTGTAATTGAAAAACGAAAATCTGATTCGCGTCAAAAATTTGCGCAGTAGTAGGGGTGGAAGTCGATAGATTGTGGTACTCACTTTTTTGTATTGACAATTCGTTAGATAAAAATACTCCCTTTTTACAAAAGTGTGTCTGATGCATATTAACTCATAATTATACGAAATGCCACACTTTTATTCATTTTCTATTCATTTCCGGCTAATGGGTATTCATTTTTACTCTAAGTTATCATGCAATTTATTAGAATGGAATTTTTGAAAGAGCCAGCACCTTGAATGGGCTGACTCTTTCAATGTCACCTGTAATTGACAAACTGGAAGTTGTCGAGTTCTTTTCCGTTACAATTCTTTCATCATGCACAATGATTCTGGCATTGAAACATAAGGACCATAATTTTCCATTTTATTAAATCCTACTTTTCGATATACATGACACGATTCTTGTAGCAATTCTCCAGTTTCAAGAATCAATTTCCTATATCCTAGTTCTTTCGCCCACTCGATTAATTCAAGAACTAGCTTGGTTCCTATTCCTTTTCCCTGGAATTCGCCTCTGACAAACAATCTTTTCAACTCGGTTGCATTGTCGATATCACCATACTGATATTCTCTAATTGCTCCAGCACCAGCGGCTTTTCCATCAATATACACAACTACAACCTCTTTTATCTCATCAAGCTGATTATACTGTTTATATTTATCTCTCTTAATAACTCTTCCTACTCGCCTATCTAAATCCATATCTAATAACTGACAGTTCTCAATAAAATCTTCATTTGTCCCAGAACATCTAATAAATTCAATATCAGCCATATATAAACACCTCCTAGTGAAGAAAATTTGATTTTACTAAATCAACAAATACCGATTTTCTCAATTCTCCAAACTTGAAGTTTCCATTTATTTCTTTTTGCGGTATTTGGGTTCAATACCTACTACATACGCTACCATAGCCGCAATACTAATAAGCAT
>ERZ773224.158-NODE-158-length-92784-cov-8.242804_pt1 | contig 92784 bp, 95 predicted proteins | sample MGYA00580526_ERZ773224 | MGnify/ENA primary metagenome ERZ773224 (study PRJEB29015, sample SAMEA2737743) | human gut metagenome | biome: human gut; feature: human-associated habitat; material: faeces | place: China | collected 2012 ... | reverse complement strand
ATATAGTAATGCTAAAGAGTATTATATGCAAATAATAAAAATATTTTTTATAAGAATAAATTTTATAATAATTAATATAATTTAACGGGTAATATATATGAAATTGGCATTATGTTTAGCAGGAGGACGGAGTTAAAGGTGCAGCACACATAGGAGTTCTAAAGGCACTTGAGGAGGAAAATGTTGAATATGAATACATTTCAGGAGCATCATCGGGAAGTATAATAGCAATATTAAAAGCAATAGGTTATTCTGCAGATGATATATATTTATGGTTTAAAAAATATTGTAAACAAATTAAATATGTAGATGCAAAAAACGTTTTTAAATTAATATTAGGATTAATATTTAGAGGTCAGATTATAATTGATGGATTAAATAGTGGAAAGAAAATAGAAAAGATAATAAATAAAATATGTAAAGAAAAAAATATAGAGAATATTAATCAGATAGAAACTAACCTGTTAATTCCGAGTGTTGATTTAAATGATGGAAAAATCTATTTTTTTACATCGTTTGGAAAAAGGCAAAGATATTCCGACCAAATAATATATGTAAATGACATAAACATAGGAAAGGCAGTTAGAGCAAGTTGTACATATCCAGGTGTTTTTTCTCCATGTGAGTATAATGATACATATTTGGTTGACGGAGGAATAAGAGAAAATGTGCCATGGAAAGGATTAAAAGAAAATGGTGCAGATAAAGTATTTTGCGTTACGTTTGAAGAAGAACTAAAAGAGAAAAAAAAGGCTAATATAGTTGATGCTATATTTGATTCATTGTCAATTCTATGTCATGAACTTTCAACATATGAATTGCATGAAGCTGACTATTTGATAAAAATAAAAACAAAAAAAGTTTCTCTTTTAGATACAAGTCAAATTGATTATTTATATAATGAGGGATATAACCAAGCAAAAAAATTTTTAAAGGAAACAAATATAAAATTATAAAAAAATAAAATTTCCAAAATTAATTGGAAATTTTATTTTTTTCATCTATAATGTAATTTTCTTTTTTTATTGCTTTGTTTATGTTATTTTTATTTTTTAAGTTATCTTTTGCAACTGTCATCATCAATTTAATTCTATTAGTTTGATTTGCTTCACTTGCACCAGGGTCATAATCAATAGGAGCTATATTAGCTTCAGGAAATTTGCTTCTTATTGTTTTAATTACACCTTTACCAACTACATGGTTAGGCAAACAAGCAAAAGGTTGAACGCAAACAATATTAGGAATGTCGTGTTCAATATATTCTATCATTTCTGCCGTTAGGAACCAACCCTCACCAGTTTGATTTCCTATTGATAAAATATCATTTACTTTTTCTTCTAAATCCCAAATATTGCAAGGCAATAAATATCCCTTCTTAGAATTATTTAGAGCAGATATAACAGGTTTCTCCAGAAGGTCAATTAATTTAATTGCCGTTTTGAATAATTTTGCCTTTATTGCATCTGTTTTTATTAATTTATTAAATGTAATTTTATGTGTTGCTATAAACTTTATAAATCCCATAAAGTCAGGAAGTATAACTTCAGCTCCTTCTTGCTCTAATTTATCAGCTACAAAGTTATTTCCAAAAGGATGGTATTTTATTAAAACCTCGCCAACTATACCAACCTTAGGCTTTATAACAGATGTATCAATTTCAATTTTTTCAAAATCTGATACAATGTCAAAGATACTCTGTTTAAATTCTTTAATACTAGATTTATTTACTAATTTTTTGCACTTTTCCATCCAATAGTCAAATAATTCTTTAGTTTTACCTTTGTTTATTTCATAAGCTCTATTTTTTGTAAGCATTTTTTGCAATAAGTCCGCATAAATACAACTTTTTATTAATCTTTCAATTAGAGGAATTGTTAATTTAAATCCAGGCATTTTTTCCATACCAACAACATTAAATGATATAACAGGCACATTTTCAAATCCAGCATCTTTTAAAGCTTTTCTAATAAACCCAATATAGTTTGTTGCCCTACAACCTCCACCAGTTTGAGACATTATTAGAGCTGTTTTATTTAAATCATATTTACCAGATTCTAGTGCTTCTATCATTTGACCAGTAACTAATATAGAAGGGTAACATGCGTCATTGTTTACATACTTAAGACCAGTTTCAACAGTATGCTGAGTGCAATCTCTTAAAAGTTCCATTTTGTATCCACTATTCTTCATTGCAGATTCCAAAAATTCAAAATGAATTGGAGCCATTTGGGGCATTAATATAGTGTAATCTTTTCTCATTTCTTTTGTGAATATTTTTTTATTTACTTCATAATTACCATTACACATTGAAGAATTATTATCCTTTATACGTTTATTCATACTGGCCAATAATGAGCGTATACGAATTCTAATAGCACCTAGATTATTTATTTCGTCTATTTTAATAAGTGTATACATTTTTTCATAACTTGTTAATATTTCTTCTACCTGATCAGTTGTTACAGCATCAACGCCACATCCAAATGAATTAAGTTGTACTAATTCTAAATTGTCATGTTTACCAACAAAGTCGGCTGCGGCATATAAACGTGCATGAAATACCCATTGATCAACAACTCTTAAAGGACGTTTGGCTTCTGTTAAATTTGAAATGCTATCTTCTGTTAAAACGCATAAACCTAAACTTGTTATTAAAGTATCAATACCATGGTTTACTTCTGGATCTACATGATAAGGACGACCAGCTAGTACAATACCCTTTAAATTATTTTCTTCCATGAATTTTAAAGTTTCTTGTCCTTTATTATGTATATCGCTTTTATAATTTTGATACTCTGTTTCAGCCTTTTTAGCAGCAGACAAAAGCTCTTTTTTAGTAAAATTATATTCTTTAAATTCTGGTAAATTCATTATAATTTCAGCTAATTTATCGGGTTCAAAAGGTAAAAATGGATTTAAAAACTTGATATTTTTATCTTTTAATTCTTCAACATTATTTTTTAGAACTTCTGAATATGAGATTACAATAGGGCAGTTATAATGGTTGTCAGCCTTTTGGTATTCTTTTCTAGAATAAGGAATACAAGGATAAAATATGGTTTTTATACCAGAGTTAATTAGTCCTATAATATGCCCGTGAGAAAGTTTTGCTGGGAAGCAGACTGATTCTGAAGGCATAGATTCCATACCCTTTTCATAGGTTTTTCTATTACTTTTCTCAGAAAGAATAACTCTAAAACCTAAGTTGGTAAGAAATGTAAACCAAAAAGGATAATCCTCATACATATTTAATACTCTAGGAATTCCAATTGTTCCCCTAGGTGCATTTTTTTCTTCTAATGGAGTATAGTTAAAAGTTCTTTCAAATTTATACTTAATAAGGTTTGGTCTGTCTAATGTTTTATCAACAATTCCAGCACCTTTTTCACAGCGGTTTCCAGATATATATTTAGTACCATTACTAAATTTATTTATTGTAAGCAGACAATGATTTTCACATCCTTGACATCGTATATGAGTTATATTTATTTCTAATTTATCTAATTCATTTATATTAGATATGGAAGATACATAGTCCATATCTAAATTATTTTCGTATTGTTCTTTTGCAAGTAGAGCTACACCATATGCACCCATAAGTCCAGCAATGTCAGGTCGTACTACATTTCTGCCTACAATTAATTCAAAAGCTCTTAAAACTGCGTCATTATAGAATGTGCCTCCTTGTACTACAATGTGTGCACCAAGTTTTTTTACATCTCTTACTTTCATTACCTTCTGAATGGCATTTTTAATAACTGAGTAAGAAAGTCCAGCAGATATGTCGCCAACACTATAACCTTCCTTTTGAGCTTGTTTTATTTTAGAGTTCATAAAGACAGTACAACGAGAGCCTAAATCTACAGGTCTTCTTGCTTCCAAAGCACTCTGAACGAAGTCCTGTATAGAAAGCCCTAAGCTTTTGGCAAATGTTTCTATAAAGGAACCACAACCTGAAGAACATGCTTCGTTCAACATAATGTTATCAATGGCGCCATTCTTCATTTTTATATATTTCATATCCTGACCACCAATATCAACAATGCTAGTAACATTAGGCATAAACTCTTTGGCAGCAGTATAATGTGCTATAGTTTCTATTTCGTTTAAGTCGACATTAAGAGCGGTTTGAATTAGTTTTTCTCCATAACCGGTAACACCACTGAAGCGAATAACTGCTTCAGAAGGTTTTTCTGCATATAATTTTTTTAGCATATTTATAACGCTTTGAAGTGGATTACCTTCATTACTTCCATATAAAGAATAAAGAAGAGTGCCATCCTCAGATATTACAACCAATTTTGTAGTTGTTGAACCAGCGTCTATACCTAAAAAACAATTTCCCTTAAATGTTTTAAAATCAGCTCTTTTAACCTTGTCTTTTTCATGGCGTTTTTTGAATTCATCATATTCAGCATCTATTGAAAAAAGTGGATTCAATGGATTAGAAGTATCATCATGAGATGATTTTAAAACTTCAATTTTACTTTTTAGTTTTTCAATTGTAATTGTATGTGAATTAAGAGAATCCAAAGCAGCACCCTTAGCAACCAATAAATGGGCCTCATTTGGTACTATAATCTCATTATCTTTTAAATTTAGTGTTTCAATAAATCTATTTCTTAGTTCAGATAAATAATTTAATGGACCACCTAAAAATGCAACATTTCCTCTAATAGGTCTTCCGCAAGCAAGTCCACTAATTGTTTGATTAACAACTGCTTGAAAAATAGAAGCTGCAATATCCTCTTTAGCTGCACCCTCATTTAAAAGTGGTTGAATATCAGTTTTAGCAAAAACACCACAACGCGATGCAATAGGATAGATTAGCTTATGTGATTTAGCAAGTTCATTTAAACCGGTTGGATCCGTATTTAAAAGACTTGCCATTTGGTCTATAAAAGCACCTGTACCACCAGCACAAGTTCCATTCATACGTTGCTCTATGAATTTATCAAAATATATAATTTTGGCATCTTCTCCACCAAGTTCAATAACAACATCAGTTTCTGGAATATATTTTTCAACAGCTCTTTTGCAAGATACAACCTCTTGAATAAAAGGTAAATCTAAAAATTTAGCAGCACTTATAGCACCAGAGCCCGTCAATGCAATAGTAAATTCAGTATTTGGATACATTATAATTAAGTTTTCTAACACATTACAAATAGTGTTTTTGGTATCCGAGAAATGCCTCTTATAATCTGTATATATGGTATTTAAATTTTCATCCATTACAATTATTTTAACTGTTGTAGAGCCAACATCTAACCCTACGTGTAAAGTCTTTATCATATTAAAGTAACTCCTTTCGATACTATCAATTTTATATTGAAATGTATAATTTGTCAAATGATTATATTGGAAAAAAGCAATAGAAACACAATGAACTTTAAAAAAAGAGTTCTAAAAAATACTTGTCTATAATAATAATTAATAAATTATTTATTAGAGAAGAGGGAGAGTGTTATTTTTGAATAAAAAAATAGTATTAATAATTATTATTTTAATAATTATTTTATTGGGTGTATTTTACTTTTTTATTAGTAATAAAGAAGAAAAAATGGAAGAAGAATATCAGCCACAAGAGGAGATAACAGATGAGCAAATGCGACAAACAATAATTTCTTTGTATTATGAAAACAAAGAAACAGGAGAGCTAATGCCAGAAGGTAGATTAATAGATGTAAAAACATTATTAAATAATCCATATAAAATATTAATAGAAATGCTTATAGCTGAGCCAAAAAATAACAAATTACAATCTGCTATTCCAAATGGTACAATTATTAATAATGTGGAATTAAAAAATGATATTTTGTATGTGGATTTTTCAAAAGAATTTATAGAAAATCATCAAGGTGGAGAAGAAAAGGAAAAGGCAACGGTGTACTCTATAGTAAATACATTGTGTGAATTAACAGAAGTAAATAAAATTAAAATATTAATAAACGGAGAAGAAAATAAATCATTTAAAGATGAAAAGATAAAATTTGATGTGCTATTTACAAAGCAAAATTAATTCTTTAATATATTGAATAGTTTTATTCCATTTATGATTTTAGTACCACTTCGTAAAAATTTTTCTACTTCGAAAAGAGAGCAAATAGTGTTCTCTTTTTTTAGTGCAAAATTTATTTTTCCTTTTTTATCATATTTCTTATCCATAATAAATCGCTCCCCAAAAGTTTTTTAATATATTATATGTAAATAAATATATTATGCTTTATCTTATTGAAAAAATAAATAAAGTTTATTATAATATATAGTACATATGGGTTAAAAGTGGGGCGAGAGTAAAATGCATTTAAATAATAATGAGAGAATTGATGATTTAGAATATAAAGATTTAAAGATAATACAACGAAAAGATGGATTTTGTTTTGGAATAGATAGCGTATTGCTTTCAAATTATGCAAAAGATATAAAAAGAGGAACAGTAGGTTTAGATTTGGGAACTGGCACAGGAATACTTGGAATACTATTATGTGGGAAAACAGACTTAAGCAAAATATATGGTATAGAAGTACAACAAGAAGTTGCAGAGATGGCACAAAGAAGCATAAAATTAAATAACCTAGAAAACAGATTTGAAATTATTAATAAAAATATTAAGGACCTAGAAAGCGTATTTGATAAAAATAGTTTTGACTTTATAATAACAAATCCGCCATACAAGAAAATGGATACAGGCAAAACAAATGAAAATAGCAAGAAATTAATATCGCGACATGAAATAACCGCAACATTGAAAGATTTTATAAAGATAAGCTACATAATGCTCAAAGATAAAGGAACATTATATATGGTACATAAACCAGAAAGACTTGTAGATATAATATATCAGTTAAGAAAGAACAAAATAGAACCTAAGGAAATAAGATTTGTCCATCCATATGAAAAAAAAGAGCCAAATTTAATACTAATAAAAGCTGTGAAAAATGGAGGTCAATTTCTAAAAATAGACAAACCATTATATGTTTACAACGAAAGAGGAGAATATACAGAAGAAATATTAAAAATATATAATAAAATGTAAGGAGAATTACAATGAACGGAAGATTATATTTAGTAGCTACACCAATAGGAAATTTAGAGGATATAACATTAAGAGCTTTAAAGGTATTAGAAAAGGTTGATGTTATAGCAGCAGAAGATACAAGACATACGTTAAAATTATTAAATTTTTATGCTATAACAAAGCCTTTAATCAGTTACCACAGACATAATGAGGAAGTAAAATCAGATGTGTTAATTGACAAATTAAAAAATGGTGAAAATATTGCTCTAGTTACAGATGCTGGGACACCAGGGATATCAGATCCAGGAGAGGAAATTGTAAAAAAAGCTATAGAAAATAATATAGAGATAATTCCAATACCAGGAGCATGTGCACTTATAAATGCATTAATATGTTCTGGATTTAACACAAAAGAATTTATTTTTTATGGATTTTTGCCTATTAATAAAAAGTTAAGAACAAAAAAGCTAAATGAGATTTCAAAGCAAAATAAAACAATAATATTATATGAAGCACCACATAAATTACTAAAAACATTAAACGATATCTTAGAAAATATAGGAGACATAAATTGCATATTAGCAAAAGAAATAACCAAAATACATGAAGAATACATAAGAGGTAAGATAAGTGAATTGATTTCAAGAAAAGAAGAAATAAAGGGAGAATATGTAATCTTATTAGACTTAAATGATAATGAACAGGAAGATTGTTCAAAAAAGGAAATGCCATTAGAAGAACAATATGAATATTATGAAAAAAAAGGATTGGGAAAAAAAGAGATAATTAAACAGATAGCCAAAGATAGAAACACAAATAAAAACGAAATATATCAAAAATTTTTAAAAAAATAGTGCCTTAAAGACACTAAGACACTATTTTTCATCTATTGTAGAAATTTTATTAATACATTTTTTACATATTTGTTTATCTCTATATTGTGTTAAATCCTTATCAGAACCACAAAAAATGCAGTTAGGTACAAACTTCTTTAAAACAATCGTAGAACCATCAACATAAATTTCTATTGGATCTTTTTCAGATATGTCAAATTGATTTCTTAATTCAATAGGAATTACAACTCTTCCTAATTCATCAACTCTTCTTACTATTCCTGTAGACTTCATTTTATCCTCCTTAAAACAACATTATTCGACAAAAAATCTATAATTATAATAGCATAAAATCAATGAAAAAGCAATATGTAATTTACAAAAACTTACAAATAATATAAATGTAGTGTTACAATTGATGTGAAACAAAAAATATAGAAAAAAAGTGATTCAAGTAGTATAATTGAATTGTTAAAAAAAGAAATTATACGAAAGGACTTGAATCACTTATGAATAGTATAACACAAAATTAAAAAAATACACATTAAGGAGGAAAAAATATGTTTAATTTATATAGTAATTTACGTAAACTTTATCCGGTTCAAAAAACACTAAGATTTGAACTCATTCCCCAGGGCAAAACGAAAAAAAATATGTATTTAGAAGCTGCAATATAAGTAAATAATGTTGTTATAGTTTAATACCTTATATAAATTTCTACTCTATGCTAATATAATAAAATTACTTTGAAATAAAAGATGACAATATCTTTTATTTTTTAGGTAATATAGTTATAAATATATGAATACATATATAAAAAAATCAAAAGGAGCAATATGTTAAATATAATCTGGCCTTTATTTATTATTATATCTTTTATATATGCTTTTTTTTCTGGAAATATAGAAAATGTTAGTAATGGAATCTTTACATCATTAACAGAAGTTGTTAATTTATGTCTTACTTTTTTAGGAACTATGTGTTTGTGGAATGGAATAATGGAGATTGCTAAAAGAACTACATTAATTAGAAAATTAACTATTTTTTTTAGGCCGTTAATTAATTTTTTATTTCCAGAATTAAAAGAAAATGAACAGGCAAAAGAGGAAATTTCTATGAATATGATAGCAAACATTTTAGGATTAGGAAATGCGGCTACACCATTAGGAATTAAAGCAATGAAAACATTGCAAAAAGATAATAAAAACAAAATGATTTTATCAAACTCAATGTTAATGTTTATTTTGATAAATACAGCTTCAATTCAGCTTATACCAACAAATGTAATTGCTATAAGAAACTCACTAAATTCTTCTATGTCAACTCAGATAATTTTTCCAGTGTGGATTGCAACTATAACTGCGGCACTTGCATCAATTATTACAGCAAAAGTACTAATTAGATTGGGAAAATAAAAGATAGTATGGAAAGGAAGAAGAGAATGCAAATAATAAATTACATATCTTCTGCAGCTATACCAACAGTAATATTAATAATAATTATGTATGGTGTAATACAAAAGGTTAAAGTTTACGATACTTTTATAGATGGCGCAAAAGAAGGAATAGAAATAGTTTTTAGACTTTTTCCAACGTTAATAGGAATTTTTTTGGCAGTAGGAGCATTAAGAAATTCTGGCATAATAGATTTAATTATTAATATTATTTCTCCAGTAACAAGTTTATTGAAAATACCAAGTCAAGTCTTACCACTAGCGATGTTAAGACCGATTTCGGGCAGTGCTTCTATGGCAGTAGCAGTAGATATCATGCAAAAATATGGGGTTGATACGACAATAGGATTAATAACTTCTACGATAATGGGGTCTACAGAAACGACTTTATATACGATAGCAGTATATACAAGTTGTGTTGGAATAAAGAAAACAAGGTTTGTATTATTTGCGGCATTAATGGCAGATTTAGTTGGAATAATTTCATCTGTAATAATTTGGCAAATTTTGTCGTGAAATTTTAATTGACATTACGTAAAATAAATAGTAATATATATATATGTAAAACGTATTTAGAAGGAACATAAAAAATGTTATTTAAATTCATATTATTTTTATCAATATATTTTTTAATCAAAAAAGTAATTGTAAATTTTTTATCCAAAATAGTATTAAAAAAAATCAATTAATTTGTTTTTAAGCTTGTAGAGGAAATAATTTCTATTTGGTATGCCATTTCCAAAACCGTATTAGAGACTTTATAAAATAAAAAATATTTGCCCCCGAATAAATTATTATTTCTCTTTGTTTCCTCTACAATATATATTATATATTAAGCTAATTTAATAATGGGGCTAGGTTCATATCTTTTAGCTATACTCAAATTAAAAGAAGAATAGTCAAAATCCTTGTTACTTTCAATTAATTCATTCATTACAGTTTTATATGCAAGTTCAGGAAAATTATTTTCCTTACTTAAATGACCAAGCATTACACTTTTTAAGCCGTTTTGTGCTAAATATGATATGGCTTGGCCAGCCAAGATATTAGATAAATGGCCATATGGACCAGATATTCTCTGCTTTAAATTGTAAGGATATGATGAACATTTTAATATTTCTGGATCGTAATTTGATTCTAATAATATAAAAGAACTATTTTCTAATTTACTAATTATATTGGAATCAATATGCCCCAAATCTGTAGCAATACTAATTTTGTTATTGTTATAATAAATATTAAATCCACAAGGTTCTGCAGCGTCATGAGGAATTGAAAAAGGAAAAATTTTTAATTCTCCAACTGAAAATAATTTGTTAGAATTAAACAATCTTTTATTACTATTTTCTATTTTAGAACTTTGAACTGGCATTGCTTGCCAAGTGCCATTGTTTGCATAAACTGGGATGTTATACTTTTTTGAAAGTGTGCCAAGACCTTTTACATGATCGGAATGCTCATGTGTAACTAAAATAGCGTCAATATTTTCAATATCAACACAAATATTAGAAAGTGCAGAAACAATTTTTTTTGCACTTTCTCCAGCATCTATTAAAATTTTTGTATTAGGCGTTTCTACAAATAAACTATTTCCTGTACTGCCACTATACAAACTACAAAATTTAAACATATATATTCTTCCTTTGCTATACTATTCTGTAACTCTTTTTATGTTTGCTCCCAAATTTCTAAACTTTTGCTCAATATTTTCATAACCTCTGTCAATATGCTCTATATTATATACTTGAGTTTCTCCTTTGGCGATAATTCCAGCCATTATCAAGGCTGAGCCTGCTCTTAAATCTGTAGCGTACACAGGAGAACCAGACAACTCCTTAACACCTTCAAAAAAAGCTGATTTACCTTGAGCCGTAATCTTTGCTCCCATTTTATTTAATTCATTTGTATATTGAAATCTAGAATCCCAAATGCTTTCATTTATAGTGCTATTGCCTTCAGCAATAGAAAGAACAACACCCATTTGTGGCTGTAAATCTGTAGGAAAGCCAGGGTATGGTAAAGTTTTTACAGTAGCTCTGTTTGGCCTTTTGCTACAAGCAACTCTTATAGAATCTCCTAAATCTTCAACAACTCCACCTATTTCTAATATTTTAGCAGTAACACAATCCAAATGCTCTGGAATACAGTTTTTTATTAATATATCTCCTTTGGAAGCCACAGCGGCAAGCATAAATGTTCCAGTTTCAATTTGATCAGGAACAACTGAATATGTGCCCTCCTTAGACAACTCTTTTACACCATTTATTTTTATAACGTCTGTTCCGGCACCACGGATGTCTGCTCCCATAGAATTTAAAAAGTTAGCAACGTCAACAATGTGAGGCTCTTTAGCAGCATTATCAATAGTAGTTGTACCTTCAGCTAAAACACTTGCTAACATTACATTAATTGTAGCACCAACAGATACAATATCCATGTAAATTGAATTTGCAACTAATTTTTTTACCTTAGCTGATATCTTACCTTGTCCTACATCTACTTTAGCTCCTAGTGCTTCAAATCCTTTTATATGTTGATCTATAGGTCTTGCTCCCAAATTACAGCCACCAGGAATTCCTACTTCAGCACATCCACATCTTCCAAGCAAAGCACCTAATAGATAATAAGAGGCTCTAAATTTACTTGTCATTTCTAATGGTGCATTTGTACAATCAATATTTCTGGTATCTATAGTAATCTCATTTGGTGTATTCCATGTTATTTTAGCACCAAGTTTTGTTAAAATTTCACAAAATATTTTAACATCACTTATATTTGGTAGATTGTCAATAGTACAAACACCATTAATTAATAAAGTAGCTGGCAATATTGCAACAGCAGCATTTTTGGCACCACTTATTGTAACTTCTCCTTTTAGGCGTGTGCCCCCTTTTATAACGAACTTATCCAATGTATTCCCTCCAATATTTATACAATAAAAAGATAGAGTAAAACTCTATCTATATATATAACATAAAAGAAAATTTTTTACAAGATACTAACTTAATTTAAAAAGAATAATAGTTACCAGACAATTGTTTTTAGAATTATATTATCTACAAATATTGAAACATATTAAACAGTAATAAAAAGTCTAATTGTTAGCTAATTTAATATTTTGAAAAAATTCTAATAATTTAAACTTAAACTTTACATCAGCTGTCTGGGCATTATTTATTAAATTATATTCTTCAGTGTGCAAACTATCTTTAATCGTCTCTTTTGAATCCTCTGGCACTATGCCTGTACTTATATCGACAAAGCAAAGAGGAGGGAACATTACGCACCACCAGTTTTGTCCGCTGGCATTTCCTATTTCGACTTTTAATGCATCATAATAACCTGCAGGTAAAGAAATATCTCCATAGTTTTTGGTTGGAAAGGCAAAATTTCCAATGCTAATATTTACATTATAGTCATATCCATTGTCATTAATTACTTTTTTTGCTATTTTATAAAAATCTGATTTATGCTGATAAGCTATAGAAATTGCTTCATCTTTAGAATTAGAATTCTTAGATACAGAATTCATATAATCTATAAGTGCATCTCTAACTAAATATTTTAAATTTTGATCTTCTGCTGAATCACTATTAGCAATAACATGTAATCTAAATACACTATTAGATATATTGGCTGATACAGCATTAACATATGAAAATGCACAAATAAACACATATATACTAAATAAAATAATTAATACCAAAAATTTTTTTAAATTAGAAATATTAAATAATTCTTTCATATTCAACCTCCATTTGAAATAATAGTATGTATAGTAAAATTATTAACTTTATTTTAAAAAATATACATAAATACCAAAAAAAATATATGTCGAAATAAAGTACACGATTATTGGAAAAACGCATTGACTATAAACACCATAAATGGTAAAATTTACCAAAAGACATTAATAATAAACAACAGTAAATTAGCTTGAAAGGAATGAAAATAATATGAGCAATATTAAAAAATTGTGTGGGTTTTGCATAAACGAGTGGCATTTAACAACAATGGTTCTTCCTTATATAAGTAAAGAGATAAATAATAATTATAAAATAATTACAATATTAGAAAAAGGTATAGAAGAGAATATAAAATTATTAATAAAAAAATTAAATTTAAAAAATGAAGAGAAAATATTAGGAATAGATTGGAAACAAAGTATGGCAAGAAAATATACTAGTATTAGTAACAAATTAAATATAATAGCAAGAACAAAGGAAAACTACATAATATTGGTAAATGGAAAAAAGAATTATATGGATATGGTAAATAAATATATAGAAAAATGGTTGCAAAAAAATAGAATACAAAATGAAATTAAAATAATAAATTGTTATGAAATAACAGAGTTTAATTATAATATAACAGCAATATTAGATTCACATGATAAAATGATAAATACATCTGGAGAAAAGGAAATACAAGAAGTGTTTGAAGACTACGGAAAAACAAAAGCGAAGAAAGCATAGTATAATATCTTACTAAATATAATTGACGAATATTTTTTTATGATATAAAATATGAAAAGAAAAAAATGAAAGGAAAGTGAAATTATATGGAAGAAAAACTTTTGGCAACAAAGGAAATTCTAAAAAAATATGGTCAAGAGCATTTATTAGAAAATTATGAAAATCTATCAGAAGAAAATAAGAATGTTCTACTAAATGATATATTAACAATAGACTTTGGAGAGATTGCAGAATTATATGAACAAACAAAACATAAGGTTGAATTTGAAAATTGTAAAATTGAGCCAATAGATCATGTCGAAAAGGCAAAGCTTTCTGATGAAGAGTTAAAAAAGTATTCTGAAATAGGAATTCAAGAAATAAAAAAAGGAAAACTTGCAGCTGTAACAATGGCAGGAGGACAGGGAACTAGATTAGGACACAATGGACCAAAAGGAACGTTTGACCTAGGATTGGAATCACACAAATCAATTTTTGAGATATTATGTGACACTCTAAAATTAGCTAAAAAACAATATGATGTTGTAGTTCCATGGTATATAATGACAAGCGACGAAAATAATGATGAAACAGTTAAATTTTTTGAAGAAAATAACTACTTTGACTATCCAAAAGAAGCTATAAAATTTTTTATACAAGGAAAAATGCCAATGGTAGACAAGCAAGGCAAAATCTTATTAAATGAAAATGGCTTAATAAAACAAGCAGGAGCAGGACATGGAGCTATTTTTGAAGCAATGAGAAAAAATGGTATTATATTTGAGATGCAAAATAAAGGTATAGAATGGGTATTTATAGGTGGCGTGGACAATGTTTTAGTAAAAATGGTAGATCCTGTATTAATAGGTCTTTCAGTAGAGAAAAAAGTATTAGCTGCAGGTAAAAGTGTTGTTAAAGCAAATGCACACGAAAAAGTAGGTGTTTTTTGTAAAAAGGATGGTAAACCAAGTGTTATAGAATACTCAGAAATATCTAATGAGCTTGCAGAAGCAGTTGACAAGAATGGAGAGTTGCTATTTGGGGAATCTCATATTCTTTGTAATCAATTTAATATAAAAATTTTAGAGGAATTAGCCAAAGACAAATTACCTTATCATGTTGCATTTAAAAAAGCAAGCTATATGGATGAAAAAGGCAATGTTATAAATCCAACAGAGCCAAACGCATATAAATTTGAAGCATTCATATTTGATGCATTTTCATCTATTCCAGAAATGCTAGTTATGAGAGTGAAAAGAGAAGAAGAATTTGCACCTGTAAAAAATGCAGAGGGTGTTGATAGCCCAGAAACAGCAAGAAAATTATATATGGATTATTTTGCAAAACATTAAGAAAGGGAGATATTATATAAATGGAAGAATATATGCAAAAATATAATAACTGGATAAATGATTCGGTTATAGATGAAGAAGCAAAAAAGGAACTAAAAGCAATAGCAGGAAACGATGAAGAAATAAAAGAAAGATTTTATAAAGACTTAGAATTTGGAACAGCAGGCTTAAGAGGAATTATAGGAATGGGTACTAATAGAATGAATAAGTACACTGTTACAAAAGCAACACAAGGATTAGCAAATTATATAATAAAAAAAGGCGGACAAGAAAAAGGGGTTGCAATAGCATATGATTCTAGAAGAATGTCAGATGAATTTAGCGAAGAAACAGCACTTTGCTTGAATGCAAATGGAATAAAAACATATAAATTTGAATCATTAAGACCAACGCCTGAATTGTCTTTTGCCGTAAGAGAGTTGGGCTGTATTGCAGGAATAGTTATAACAGCAAGCCATAATCCACCAGAATATAATGGATATAAAGTATATTGGGATGATGGAGCACAAATAGTAGAACCTATAGATGCAGAAATAATACAAGAGGTAAACAGTATAACAGATTTATCAACTATTAAAACAATAAAAAATGAAGATGCAGAAGAAAAAGGATTATATAATATAATAGGAAAAGAAATAGATGATAGATATATTGAAGAATTAAAAAAATTAGTTATAAATAAAGATATAATAGAAAAAATGCAAAAAGAAATAAAAATAGTATATACACCATTACATGGCACAGGTGGAATGTTAGTAAAAAGAGTACTTAAAGAAATAGGATTTGAAAATGTATATATTGTAAAAGAGCAGGAAGAGCCAGATGGAAACTTCCCAACGGTTGATTACCCAAATCCAGAAGAAGGAAAAGCATTTAAATTAGCATTGGAGCTTGCAAAAGAGGTTGATGCAGACATAGTAATGGCAAATGATCCAGATGCAGATAGATTAGGAGTTTACGTAAAAGATGTAAAAACTAATGAATATATACAATTTACAGGAAATATGACTGGAAACTTAATAGCAGAATATATTTTATCACAGAAAAAAAGTAGAGGAGAATTAAAGGTAAATAGTGCTGTTATCAAGACAATCGTTTCATCAAATTTAACTGATGCAATTTGTGAACATTATGGGGTTAAAATGTTTGAAACATTAACAGGATTTAAAAATATAGCTAAAATAATTAGAGGATTTGAGGAAAATAATAACAGCTATAATTGTTTATTCTCATATGAAGAAAGTTATGGTTGCATAATAGGAACACATGCAAGAGATAAAGACGGAATAGTTGCTGTAATGATGTTAAGCGAGATGACTGCATATTATAAAGAGCAAAATAAAACTTTATGGGATCAAATGAATGATATGTATAAAAAATATGGATATTATAAGGAGAAGAATTTTTCAATAGTTCATAAGGGAATAGAAGGCGCTGAAAAAATAAAATTAATGATGGAAGATATGAGAAATAATCCGCCAAAAAAATTAGGAAAATACAATGTATTATCTGTGGGAGATTACTTAACAGGCAAAATAAAAAATAATCAAACAGGAGAAGAAACTTCAACAGGAATGTCTAAATCAAATGTGCTATATTATTATTTAAACGACAATGCATGGTGTGCTGTAAGACCATCTGGAACAGAACCAAAAATTAAATTCTACATAGGTGTAAAAGGAGAAAGCGCAGAAGATGCTGACGAAAAGTTAGCAGAAATAGAAAAAGAATTTTCAAAATAGAAAATAGACGAAAACGGAGATTATAAAATTATAAAATCTCCGTTTTTGTTCTATATAAATTCAATTGATAAAAACATTATATTATATTATAATAAATTGAAAAAAGAAAAATTTGGGGAGGTTGAAATGGATAAAGATATATTTATTGCAGAAGAAAAAAAGTTGGCAGAGACAATATGTAGAATTGACGAGGAAGAAAAACAAATGGAAAGTAGATTATCAACCTCATATAATGTAAATGATATAGCAAAAGGATTTGTAATGCAAATGTATGCTAAAAAAATAAATGATATAAAAAAGATAAGGACAAAGCCTTATTTCGCAAGAATGGACTATAAAGAGAACAATAGAAAAAAAGAAAGTTTCTACATAGGTAAAATATCAATAATAGATAGTAAAACATTGGAACCAATTGTAGTTGATTGGAGAGCGCCAATTGCAAATTTGTATTATGAAGGAAGAATAGGAAAAGCAAGTTATAAGGTATTGGATGAAGAAATATTTGGAGAAATATTTTTAAAAAGACAATTTATAATAGAAGAAAGAAAACTTAAGAAGTATGTTGATATAGATGTTACGGGTAATGATGTATTATTAGAAAATGCACTTGAGGAAAAAGCAGATGATAGGTTGAAAAATATTGTTGCTACTATACAAGATGAACAGAACAAAATTATCAGGGCACCAATAAATAAACCATTAATTGTTCAAGGCGTTGCGGGTAGTCGGAAAAACGACTATTGCACTTCATAGAATAGCATATTTAATATACAATTATGAAAAGGAATTTAAACCAGAAGAATTTATGATAATTGCACCAAATAGGTTTTTCTTAGACTATATTTCTAGTATCCTACCAGATTTAGGGGTAAATGATGTTAAACAATATACTTTTGAGGATTTTGCATATGACGTAATAGGGAAAAAATTAAAAATTCCGGACAGCAATGAAAAACTAGTGCAGATAGTAGATAATATGATAGACGGAAAATATAAAGAAAAAATAGATATTGTGCTAAAAGAATCAAAGTTTAAGTCATCAATTAAATTTAAAATATATATTGACAGATACTTAAAAGAAGTTGAACAAAAATATATACCAAAAGAAAACTTTGAATATAACGGATATAACATTATGAACTATAAGGACATTAATGAATTGTTTTTAAAAACATATAGTAATTATAATTTTAAAAACCGAATAAATGAGATAGAAAAATATTTGGCAACAGAATTTAGAAAAAAATCTAAAGAAATTATAGAGAATTTAAAAAATCAAAGAACCAGAGCTATAGAAAATCTACAGGGAGAAAAGCGTATACAAGTATTCGAACAATATGCTAAAGAAATAGAAATGGTTGAAAAAAAGTATATGAAAATCATAAAAGAGTATTTGAATAAAGTACAAAATAAAGATTGTATAGAGTATTATAAGGACTTTTTAGAAAATTATTTTATGCAATATACTTTCAACGACAATGCAGATGATGTATCACAATATTTAAAAGATACTACATTAGTAAATATAAAAAACAACGAGTTTGCATTTGAAGATTTAGCTCCACTCATGTATATTCAATATAAAACATTTGGTATAAAGGACAAATGCCAAATAAAGCATGTTGTAATAGACGAAGCTCAGGATTATGGGGAGTTTCAATTTGACGTGCTAAAAAGTATTTTAAAAAGCAATTCTATGACAATTTTGGGAGATATAGCTCAGGGAGTACATTTTTACAGAGGAATTGAAAATTGGAAAAGATTTATAGATGTTGAATTTAAAGACGTAAGTGTTACATATACTACATTGAAAAAAACTTATAGAACTACAAAAGAAATTATGAAAATTGCAAACAAAGTTATTAATAATCTTCCAGATTACGAAAAAGAATTTATTGTTTTGGGAGAGCCAGTCATAGACAGGAAAAACTCCGTTTATTGCAAGCATATAGAAGAAGGCTCACTAATAAAGAATATTAATGAAAGAATAATGGAACACAAAAAAAACGGTTATAAATCAATTGCCATAATAGGAAAAGACATAAAAGAGTGTAAAGAAATTGAAAAACAGATAAGTAAGATAAGAGAGGATGTAAAATTGATACAGGGAAAAGACTCAAAATATAATGCAGGAATATCAGTTGTTCCGTCATATCTAGCAAAAGGACTGGAATTTGACTGTGTAATAATTGCAAATGCCAATAATGAAAGATATAGTAATAATTCATTAGATATTAAGCTATTATATGTTGCTATTACGAGGGCAATGAGCAAGTTAGATATATTTTACACGAATACAAAATCAAAAATACTTCCTTGCTAAATAAGAATTTCAACAAAATATATTTTATAATGCACCAAAATTTCAGCGTTTTTGGTCAGCTATCTAAAAAATAGTTACATCTATCAGCAAAACATGTAAAAGTATATTCAATAAAATCAAATTTTGTTATAATAATATCAAGGAGGCAGAAAATGAATATTAAAGTACGTACAAATATATCAAGTGAATTTCAAGATATTGAAATTTGCATAAATGCGCCGGAAAGAAATGAAATTGTTCAAACACTAGAAAACGAATTATTATCTAAATCTTTAAAATCTATACAACAAATTGTAGCAATGCAAGACAATGATATTTTTATAATTAATGTGTCAGATATAATATTATTTTTTGGTGAAGAAAAAAACAATTTTTGCAAAACAAAAGATGGTATCTATAAAATAAAAGAAAGATTGTATTATCTTGAAGAAGTTCTACCTACAAAAGAATTTGTTAGAATATCAAATTCTGCAATTATAAACATAAATCATGTAAAGTGCTTTAATACTAGCATTGTTGGAAAAATTAAAGTTAAATTCAAAGACGGAACAGAGGAAGATGTCTCAAAGAGAAGAACAACGGAAATTATGAGATTTTTAAAAGAGAGGAGGATGTAGAATGGAAAAACAAGAAAGAAAAATTTCATTAAAAAAGTTATTATTAACAATTTTATGCACAACTATAGTTTCGATATTTGTTGGAAATACAGTATTATTAGTGGATACAGTATCTCAATGGTTAGAAACGGAAAAAATACTTAGTATAAATAGGAATTCAAAATATTTAATTGAAATTGGCGAAAACAATCAAGATAATGTTAAGCAATTAGAAGAAAAGTATAAAGAAGAAAGAGCATTATTTGGAGAAAAATACCCTGCAGAAATGATGCACCTTATGCAAATAGCAAATTATTTTACAAATAGAATTATAAAAGTATACACATTATCAATTTTAATAGGAGTATCAACAGGTGCTATAATTTATATAATTTCTATACAAAGAGCAAAAGGTAAACAATTAATTATCGAACTAATTGTTTCACTTTTAATTGTATTTGGTTTGGTACTTTTCACGAATTTAGGATATGAAGCATACATAAATAATCACGTACAAATTTTTAATATGACAAAGATAAGAACATCTGCATATATTTATGAACTAGAGATTAAGGACATATTAATTTCATATGTAATTGTTGCTATAGTAATATATATAGGAAATATAATTAGACAAAAGATTTTAACACACAAGTTAAATAAAGAAATTGAAAATAAAAACTAATGATATATTATTTTTCTCCTATCTTTGGGGACATTGATAATCTTATAAAGAAGAGGTTTGATTAAATGATAACAAAAGAATATGCAATAGCTTATAAAGAGGTAATGACTATATTAAGTTATGTACCAAAATCTGATGTAGATAAAATACCACAAAAAAAATTAGAATTTTATAAATCTAATATGGATAAGGAGTATGAATATAAAATTGATGAAACAAAGCAATTCGAAGAACAAGAAATGTCTGATATAACAAAAGCTGTTCTTGCAAATATATTTAAAGATTATTGGGCAACGCCCTATCAAAAAGAGAAAATTAAAGCTAAAGAAGAGTATGACCTAAAAAAAATAGAAGAAGAAAAAAGCAAAAAATATAATTCAAATAATATATTTAAGGATAAACAGGTTAATAAAATTATTACTAGTATCAATTTGCCTACCAAAGTAAAAAAAGAAAAATTAGTCAAGAAATTAGTTGAATTTATTAAAAATATTATAAATAAAAGATAAGGAAGTATTATGAGTGATAAAAAGAAAGATATAATTTCAAAGGATAGTGGTTTAGATCCAATAGTATATGACATATTAAACGAAGCATATCACGAATTTAGACAGATGTATGGAGATAAACATAGTGATCATATAAAAAAAATAATAGAAAGTATAACAGACAAAGTGGAAAAAAACATATTATATTATTTTGCACCTATTGCTACTGCACATGCTCAAAATGGAGTGAGATATACTGAAACAGACCAATTACCAGCGGTATTAAAACATGAAATGTGGCATATTTACAATAATTCTGCCAGTGATAGAAAAAAATCTTTACAACATATTCCACAAAGATATCTTGCTCAATTGCAACAAAATGGTTATCTGGAAAAATTATATACCAAAACGATGGAAGATTATAAAAAGAGATGGAAAGATGCAACGGAAAGATTAAAAGATTTATTAACAGATTTTGAAACATTTGTAAATAGCAGATTTGATTTTGAAGATAGTCCGGTTGAAATGTGGACAGAATGGTTTAATAGTCAAACTCATTTAAAAGATATGCAAGAGAACTTTTGGGATTGGGGAGATGGGTATTTTACAAAAAGCTTATCATCTGGTTCTTTTTATGATTCCTATATTAATATTGCAAGTATGATTTCATGTATAATACCAAAAGAAAAATTATTAGAAATGTATTTACAAACAGGAGAATATCAGACTGATTATTCTTATCACGAAATGCTAGAAGAATTTGATGAAAAATATGCAAATTCATTAAATAGTGAAGAAAGTGAAAAATATAAATATCCATATTTGAAAATTATAATGGATACGAAAATGGTTTCAGATAATGCAAAAAAAAATCCATCTGTTGCATTAACTGCGTTACAAAGTTGTATGAAAACTTGCTTTAATGCTTACTTGCAGAAGATGGAAAGTATTGAAAATATAGACTTTGAACAAGCAAAAAAGATTTATTCGGAAATAAAATATATGCAAGAACAAATGGTGTGGAATACGGATATATCAAAAATGCAAGACCTTGATTATATACAAGCAATGAGTAAAATACAGGATAAATTTAAGAGTATGTTACAAGAATTAGATTTAGAAAATCCTGAAGTAATGCAAATGTTAGAAAATATAGATTATACTGCAGATAATCCGTTTAAATTTGTTGAGGATGGAGAAAAAATATCTAGAAAAATAATTAGTACACAAAGAGAAAATAAGACCAACTTGATTAGTATAGATGGCAATTATAAAGTACATGTTGGAAAAAATGGTATAAAGGATAATTTATATAGTACCTTGTTTGCTTTATTAGGAAATAGAAAATATAATCTATTATATGAAAAATTTCAAGATAATGATGGGGAAAATTCAAAGGAGAATATACTTTTGAAATTTCATAAACAAATTGAAGAAGCAACAACAGATGAAGATTTTATTAATATTTATAATAGTATATATGGATTATATGCTAAAAAACTTGAAGATACTTTAAAAATTAATGAGAACATAGAAAGTAAGTTTATTAAATATAGTAAGGAAATAGTAGAATTACAAAAAAATGGATTGTTTGATGAAAAAAATAAAATGTATTTGCTTGGACTGGAACAAATAATTGATATATATAATAAAAAAGTACAAGCTTATGAACAAGAAATTGATAAAATTACAGAAAATGAAATACAAAGACGCTTAAAAGAGGGAGGAACAAGAAAAGAAGCTGAGAGCTTTTCTCAAAGAATCCCTAATATGTGTAAAAACAAATTGAGTGAGCAACAAGGTAGAATTAGTACTCAAAGGGAAAATCAAGTATTGCAATATATGGAGTGCTACAAAACAACATATTCAATAAGTACACAGCAAATAGGAGTAACAACCATAAATGTACCGACATCAGAAAAGAAAGAAGCTGCAGGAATAGAGCAAAGTGGATTATTAGGAGAAAAAGAAGAACACAAGTAAAAATCAAATATATATTTTAACTAAAAATTTGGCATAGATTAAAATTCGCCGACTTTTTGCTACTTTTTTGAATAACATATAAAAATAGCAGGTTGTAAATGACTTGCTATTTTTGCGTTTTACTTTTTAAAAATGCTTGTCTTATAATGTTTCAAGCCTTTTTGCAATGAGATTTTATCGAAATTGTTTGGAACAACAATGTAGTAAAAGCTAATAATGTAAATGTGGAGCATGTTTTATTGACGAAAATTGGTGTATAAATGATAAAATTAAGTGATGCACTTTGAAATAAAAATAGACACATAAAATTACAAATGATACAATGTGACAAAAGGAGCTATTTGAAAAAAGTGTCTAATTATGATATAATTAAAATGGACTTGTTTGAATTTAAGGAGGGTTCAATATGTTAAAAGATCATCAAATTGAATTCTATGGTAAAATGCTGACAATTTATGCTATTGCTCGAATAGAAGGAATAGAAAGAGTCACATTAAGAAAATATTATGATAAGTATAAAGATATTTATTTAGCTGTAAATAAATGCAAAGAAATAAGAAGAAAATTAGAAGAAACAAAGATTGAATATAATGGTGAAATGCTAGCTATGAGAACTATTGCTCAAAGAGTGGGAACAACAGGAGACACATTAAAAAGATATTATGAACAAACAGGAGATATCTATGAGGCAATAAAACAATATTACCAAAAAAAGGATGAGTATGAAAGTGGTAGAATCGAATATAAAGGCGAATTAAAGTTCTTAAGAACAATAGCTAAAGATGAAGGAGTAGCAGAAACTACATTGCGTAGGTATTACAAAAAATATGGTAATATTGATAAAGCAGTTTATATGGCAAAAATCCAGAGGAGTAGAAATCAAAAAGTTACAATCAGAAATACAGAATTAAGTTTGTCAGATTTATCAATTGTTTTAGGAATAAAAGAATCTGAATTGTTAAATATGTTGAATTCTGGAATGAAGATTGATGACATAAAAAAGTTAGAAACTGAAAAACCAAGAAAATCTCCAATGTCAAATAAAAAATTAGTATTACCTAATGGACAATCGTTACTTGAATATTGTATTGAAAATGGACTGAATTTTTCGTGTATATATTATTCAATTCATACATATGGAAAAACAATGGAAGAGGCAATTAAACATTATAGGGAAAAGGGACAAGAAATCCCATCAAGTTGGATATATGAAAAGTATGGAATATTATTAAAACATTTATTATTAAACAATAACATCAATAGTCAAAGAGTAGTTTCGTATATGAGAAAAGAAAATATATCTTTAAATGATGCATTGGAAGAATATGTATTAAGAAAAAACTCTAAAGAAGCAAACGTGGATTATGATTGGATGCACGAATTATATAGTGTATTAACTGATGAAAATATGAAAGATGAATATGATGCCTTCAAGAATACATTTTATGTGACTGATCAGGAAGAAGAGTGTATAATAAAGAGCTATGATGAAATTGAAAATCTACAAAGAAAATTATTGCTTTATGAAATAGCAGAAGCATTTAAAGCAAATGTTTTTGAAGAAACAGAAAAGGAAGAACTATTAAAAATATATGAAGTTACAGAAGATGAAGTGGAAACAATATTTTTAGATTTTTATAATTACTTTGAAAATAAAATAAAACTTACTGAAAAAGAACAAAGAAGAAAGGAGGAAATATCAGATATAGCTAAAAAATGGTACTATCTTTCAGGAGATGAGAGAAAAGATATATTAGATATTAATAATGTTACTAATTATGAACAATCAGTAATTGAGAAACTGTCTCAAAACATTACAAAATATAAAAATATTATTAATGCGAGAGGTAATAAAAAAATGGAAGGAATAAGTTTTAATGAAGAATAATAATTTAAAAACAGGTTATTGATATATGGTTGTTGTGTCAATGATGTGACACAACAACATCCCTCAAAAAAGTTCAAAATAAATTATTTTTTAATTTAATTTTGAGTTTTCTTTATTTCTATTCGAAAAGAAAGCTTTTAACTTACTTAAAAAAACTTTAAAACCACTTTGCTTATTTATTGGTTCATTAATTATAAAATTTACTTTTTTATATATAACAGTTGGAATTTTTAACTCTGATTCATCAAAGATATTTTTAAATTGAATATTTTCTAAATCTTTTCCACTATTTCTTAACAAGAATTTTATATATGCAGTACCAATATCTTTATGTTTGTATAAAAATTCAGTCCAATCTTCATCAGCTGAATCTGTAAAACTGCTTTCATTTGATTCGAATTTCTCTATAAATAATCTAGAATATAGTTTATCAACACATTCTTTATAAAATTCTTCTTTAAATTTTATTTTTGAACCGGGTCTTTTTTGAACAATTTTTGAACACTCATTTTTGTAGTATTCATTTATAAAAAATGCTGATTTAATTTTTAAGATATCATTTATATTTGTTATTTGCATATTAGTCTTGTTATCATAAACATTCAAACTTTTTTCGTTATATGAGTATGAATTTAAAATTATATAAATTTCATTGTAATCCAACATATTTAACTCCTCAATCTTTAGAATATAATTAATTATATCAATCCTCAAGGTTTTTAACAATAATTAATTGAAGAAATTTTTATTTTATATTATAATCTATATGAGGGAGTAAATTAATATGAATAATGAACAAAAGCAAGTAATAAGGAAAGAAATAGAAGAACATGTTGCCCAAATTTCTTCATATAAAGAAACAGCAAAAAGAGCTTCTGATATGTCTGGAATAAAAAGATTACTACAATATATGGAATCTTCCACTGCTAGTAAAAATTTTTTTGATAATGTTGATGTAGATGATTTAATGGCTAAATATGAAGAAGAACTGATTAGAGTGTCCAAAGCACTGGGAAATTCAACATTTCCTAGCAAACAAAAGATGTTAAATTTCTTAGAATATATTAGAATTAACGGAATGTACGAGAACATAGATATGCGTAATTTTTTTATGTCACAAACTGTAGCTGCTATAAGTCAATCGGGAATTAATATAGCATTATTAGGTAAAGGTGTTTGTGCATCTCAGGCTAGGTTTTTAAGAGATTTACTACTTACTTCTGGTGAAGAAGCTATTACTAAAAAAGTCTATTTTATTGATGAAGATGGAATAATTGAAGACCAACATCTAGTTACATATGCATGTTCATCTAATAATGGTACTAATTTTTTTCTAGATCCTACATGGTATAATGGGACTATAAATAGCCTAGAAGGTTCTTTTAATTCTGCTGATATTTCAGAACAACATAGGTCTTTATTATCTATACTAGATGTAACACAAGAAGAAATAGAATCAGCTAGAAACAAAGTTCAAGAATATTTAATTGAGAGGTTTCAAATAAAAGATATTTCTACTCAATTAGGTATTGATAAAGCAAGTGATTTAGATAAACAAATTCGAATGTTAACTTTTATGGAAAAACATTTATCTCCAGCTAGCGGATCATTGAATTGTAGAAGTGTAGTTTTAGGAGATAGAGAAATAGAGTGTGGTAAACTATTAGAACTATTTTATAAAGCTAATAATATTCCTTATATTTTAAAATGTTCAGGGGATAAGTATAATTCTGCATATATTACTACTATTGATGGAATGGAATCTACTATATATCCTAAAGTAGCATTTTTCAGTGATAGGAACAATAATCCACTTTCAAGAAAATTGCACTTTGCAAAAAATAAAAAAGATGAGAATCAATATTTGTGGGCATTTTCTGATGAAAGACGACAACAATTTATGACTTCAATTAATAAATCTAGAAAAATAGCCGCTACAGTTATTGTTCCAGGACAAAAATTAGATACAAATTTAACAACAAATAGACAATTTGCTGACACATTAAAAGTTGATGTTTCTCCTGTTGAAAATTCTGAAAACACCCCAGCTGCTGTAACACAAGTAGTTACTCATAATGACACTACTTTAGGATCAGATGAATAAACTTTAAAATGCACGTGATTTACGTGCATTTTATTATTATATTAATATATTTCTCTTGCTCATATTTTTGTATTATTTCAAATTTATCTATATATTGCTATTACTTCTAATTTGACCTTTTAAATCATATTTTATTTTATTAAATTTTTTTTTTGAGAACTGCATAGAAAAAGAGTATTAACCAAATTCCTTTGATTAATACTCTTTCAGACTTTTGCAATTTTATTGAGTTTCCTCAAAATTGCTATCGCATGGTCGAGGTGACTACTCTTATATCTTTTCAAAGTGCAGTAATATCAATATATTGAAACTTTGTGACTGCACTTTGACTGCATATATAAATTCCTATATTTTCATAAAACATTTTTCTTTTAAAAACTTTTTAATTTTTGTTTTATCTTTTCCCTCATAATAATTAATTAATAAATCTTTATATTCATCTGTTAATTCTGCTGGAATTACAATAATTCCTTTTCCCTTTGATATTAAATAATGATTTGCAAATATTATAGATGTTCTTTTATTTCCATCTATAAATATTTGTTTTTTCATAATATATAATAGAATTTCAATAGCTTTATCTATATCACTTATTTTTTTATTAAATATATCATCTAATTCTTTTTTTATTATACTTTCTATTGGCAATTCAGGAGTCCATTTTGTTCCACCAATACTTACTGGAACAGTTCTAATTTTTCCTGCACTATAGTAAAATCCTTCTTGAACAAATTTATTTATTTCGCATAATAATGGAAAATTTGTGTCTAACAATATTACATTTTTATTTAATATAAATTCCCAAGCATGTTTCAAATTAATAATTTTCAAAACATCTTCTGAAGACATATTATTAATTTTTCCACCTTCTATAATACTTTCTGTATCTGCAAAAGTTGTTGCAATACCTTCTAAAATCGCTTGTTTATAAATAGTATCTACTAAATGTCTTTTAGCAAAATCTATATTTATTTCTACTTGTGGACTAAGTTCCTCATCAATATAATTAAATTGTTTTAATTGTTTTTCAATTTTCTTAATTTCTTTTTTTAATTCTTTTGCTTTAATACTATTATTCAATATTAAATTATATAAATTATCAGAATATTCTCCAACATATTTTGTAAGTAATATTCCATCTTCTCTGTAATGTACATATATATATTTATTAGAATTTTTTTCTCTAATCTCAACAGAGCCATATATCAAATCATTCAATCCTTTAGTTAATGTTTGTTTACTTTGAAGAAGATTCATAATTTCATACTTTTCTTCCATAAGATCACTCCTTTATAAATGTGAAACTTTTTTAATATATAATTATGATTTTTGTTTCACATTTATATTATAACATAAAACTTAAGAAATGTGAAACATTTTTTAAAATACTTATAAATATTGTTTCACATTTTTAGAAATTTTATACAAAAAAATTCTATTATCTAATATTAGTACTATAAAAGTTTAACAAAAATAGTAGCCAAAAAAGTATACACAAAAAAGACTACCTTGAAATACAAAAAATGGTAGTATAAATTTGTTTTTCTTCATCAATATTGTATATTTTTACTATGTATTTTTTGCTACTACTATTAATAACAAATATATCATTTATTGTAGTAATTCCTAATTTACGAATATTTTTAATATTCATATTATAATTATCATTTATATTTATTAATAAATCTATCATTCACTATCATCTTCTTGTATATCATCTATTTTCAATTTATGTCCGTATCTTATGCTATTTAACTCTTCTTTTATTCTAAAACATTTTTCTAGATTTATGTCATATGTATTTGCAATCATCAAAACATAATATAAAACATCTGATAATTCTTCTTCTATTGTACCTTTAATATTGCCATCTTCCATTCTCTGATTTTTTCTTATTACTTCTGCTAACTCTCCTACCTCCTCTATTAATTTTAAGAAATACCTTTGTGTATTTTTCAATTCTTCTGGTTTAGTTCTCATGTACTTTTCTTTTAAGTACTTTTGCATTTTACCTACCGTTAAACTCATGAAATATACCTCCTTTATTTTATTAAAGTTAATACAGTATATTTAGTATAAAATCTTGATGTATTATAACCATATTATTTTTGACATTACTATATATCAAATTCTATTTTATGTCAATTTTTTTAAAATTCGCAATTTATCATTTTAACCAATGCTTATTTTAATTAATATATTTTCTATGTGAATTTTTTACATTATTTTGGTTTACCATCGCATATTCCATTGTAGTATTGATTTTGATATGACCTAATAATTTTTGTACTTGCTCTATGGGAATACCTTTATCTATTGCCATAGTTGCCATTGTTCTTCTAAATTTATGAGGATGCACTTTATATTAGCTTCTTTTCCAAGATTTCTAATTAATATTTCTACACCAGATATTCCTAGTCTGTTATATGGTTTTATTAATGATACAAATAGTGCCTCATTTTTATTATCTGAAATAAATTTATATGCAGTCAAAATTGAAGAAAATCAATTAATTATAAAATTGACTGCATTTACTTAAAGTTTTATAGATTTTATGGAAGTTTTAGAAAGGCTGAAAAAGTTTAAATAAATTGTGTGTAATGCAGTAATAGTCAGTATTTGCTCATAAATGCAAAAAAAGAAGAACTCCTAAGAATTCTTCTATATATGGTCGAGGTGAAAACATCCTCAAAAATGCTACATTCCTCTAATTACCAACATTTATCCTATTCATTTTGTAATTGCGGAGCGGATTTGAGGAAAATTAAGCACTTTATAAGCCTTAAAATTCTAATAAATTCGCTGCAATTTTGTCTTTTGTTTTAAGCTTTTAAATAATATTCGTTAAATAAGTTGTGTTCTTTCATATAATTAACAAAGTTAACATTTTCAGAATCAATGAAATGGCGGTCAACATCAATATAGTATTTGTTTGTTATTTGAATGTCTGCATGACCTAATATCTTTTGTAATACAATTGGTGGCATTTTAGCTTCAGCACATCTTGTCGCAAATGTTCCTCTTAGCATATGGGTGTGAACTTGAGTTTTAGTTTTTCCATCCACATCAACATACAAATAAATGTCTAATTTAAACGCAATTCTTTTTATAGCTGAATTTATTGTGCCTTCTGCATAAAATCCTCCAGTAGTGTTCTCTGGATTGTAGAATAGTAAATTAAACTTATTCTTTTTTACATGAGCTAAACATTCATTAAGATATTTTAGAGCAATATCGCTTAAATGAATAGTTCTTCTGCCTGTTGGAGTTTTAGTATCTAATCCAATACAGTCTTTACCATCTTCATCTTTGGTAATTGTTTTAGAAATTGTAATTGTCCTACTTTCCAAGTCAATATCTTTCTTAAAGTCTTGAAAATTAGGGAAAAAGGTGTTATAATATGGTCAAATATAAAAGAGATAAAAATGTATATGATAAAAATAGGTTATATATAAGTAACTAAAAAAATAGGAAACTAAAGATATTATTGTGTAAAGTTATATAAAAGATGATAGCTTCTTTGAACTAATTAACTAATATGAAGTATATATTTTTATGATTGATATAAATTAAAAATGATAAGAAATATAGTATTAGCTAATATGTTCTAATACTATATTTTTAGTTGTAGAGAAAAATATATTTTGATATAAAAAATGGAGTATTTAGGAGGAGCAATGTATAAAGAATATTTTAATGAACTGAAAAGATGTATTGATTTATTGGATGTCAATGAAATAGAGCGAATTGAAAAGCTAATTGTAAATACTATAAAAAATAGGGGAAATATTTACATTATTGGTAATGGAGGTAGTTCATCAACAGCATCGCATTATGTTGTTGATTTTACTAAAAAATTAGATTTTAATGAATTACCTAGAGTGAATATATATAATTTGAGTGATAATATCTCAACTGTTACGGCATATGCAAATGATATTTCATATGAAGATATATATTTTGAACAATTAAAGAATAAAATCGTAAATTCTGATATGTTGATTGTATTAAGTGCATCTGGAAAATCAAAGAATTTACTTAAAGCAGCGAAATATGCAAAAGAGAGGAAAGCATCAGTTGTTTCAATTGTTGGAAATTTTGAAGGAGAAGTATTGAAATTTTCAGATTATAAACTGATTATAGATTCAAAAGATTATGGAATAATTGAAGATATTCATTTAAGTTTAAATCATGTTATATCAAGTAACATAAAGGAGGTATATAATCATGGCTAAGATACATGTTTTAGGAGCTTCAGGCTCTGGAACTACAACGACAGCTAAAGCTTTAGCTAAAATTTTAGGATATATTCATTTAGATACAGACAATTATTTTTGGAAACCGTCTGATATACCTTTTACCAAAAAGAGAGAGATAAAAGATAGAATTGAATTATTACGACAAGATTTACTAGGAAATGAAAATATCGTTTTAAGTGGAATATTTTATCCATGGGGTGATGAACTTACTAAATATTTTGATTGTTTTGTTTATGTTGAAACAGATAGAAATATAAGAAAAAAAAGATTAATAACACGTGAATATAATATGTTTGGTGAACGCATGCTTGAAGGTGGAGATATGCATGTTCAATTCAAAAGATTTTTAAAGTGGGCAATGAATTATGAAGAAAATACTAATGAAGACATAGGCCAAGAAAAAACGGAACAATGGTTAAGCAGAAGTAATACAAGATTAATTAGAGTTAATGGTGCAATGCCAATTGAAAAAATAACTAAAAAGATATTAAGTGAATTGGATTATTGTAGAGAGGAGAGATAAATTGTGGAAATAATAGGTAATATTATTTTAGGTTTGTTAAGTACATATTATATTGTTAGTGGATTAACAATGATAATTATGAGTTTAAAAACAATAAAAGATATAAAGAATGCTAAAAATTCAAAGATAAAATTAAAGAATAATTATTATATTATTTTGCCTGTATTAAAAGAGCAAAATATTATAGTCGAATCAATTGACTATTTTTATGATTTAACTAAATATGAAGAAAAAGTAAAAGTTTTTGTTATTACAACTGAACGTGAAGATGATGAGTATATAAAGAATCCTAAATATACAACTTATGACATTGCCAAAAATAAAATTAATAAATTAGGAATACAAGATAAAATAATATTGCTCAAAGCCCCAAGAGAGTTTATAGGAAAAGTTGGGCAAATGAATTTTGCATATCAATACATTATTGAAAATAATAAAAATGGTTATATCGGAGTATATGATATAGATTCTAGACCTCCAAAAGAAATATTTTATAATATAGAACATTTATTAGAAAATAAGAATATTAAAACTGATATTTTTCAACAAGCTTCAAGCTATTGTAATGGAATAGAACAATTAGAAGGAATTGGAGGAGATTTTGCTATTGCGGATGCTTTTTCTCAAACAAGATGGGCTATTGGATTTGAATACCCAATATACAAAGCTTATTATAATTCTGTTTCAAAGAAAAAATTAAGACCACTAGTATATTGCATTGGACATGGATGTTTTGTTAATACAGAATATTTAAAAAAAATAGATGGATTTCCAACATTCAATAAAAATGATGATTTGTCTTTAGGCTATTTAACTTCAACAATAAGTGGAAGAATATATCCTATTCCATTATTGGATTTTTGCCAAATTTCAAGAACTGCATTAAATTCTATCAAGCAATATAAATTTTGGTTTACTGGTTCAAGTAAGTATTATTCAGATGTTAAATACTATATGTCGAAATACAATATTGAATTATCAAAAAAACAAAAATACTTATTTAAAATACAAGGGGGAATTAGAAATTTTTTATGGGCATGGCGTAGTAATTTAATCATTTTTAACTTGTTGTTAAGTATTTTATTAGGTTCAACTATACATATAACATTAAGTTTGTTAAGCATATTATCATATGTTATAGTACCATATTATATAACATATTTTGAACTTAAAAGTCTAAACAAAATGAATTTGAAAATTAGAACTCTTGTATTGGCACCAATCATATCTATTTTAAATTTTATAATAAGAGGGATTGGACCATGTATGGCAATGATAACTAATTCAAAAAGCAAGAAAAACATTGAATATAAAACAGAAAGGTAATTAGATTGCAAGAAATGAAAAATTTTTTATAACATGTGTGCCTTTGAGTGAAACAAGAAAGGAATGAAAATTTTTATGGATAATATAGAAAATGAGTTGGATAATAATTTCTTTAAATATAAAATATTAACATATCCTGATGTCTTAGACAAAATGGTTAAAGATGAAAGTGTAAATCCAATTAATTTAGAGATTAATCTTACTAATATATGTAATCACAAATGTATTTGGTGTACGTATGGATATTTACATTCTAGTACAGATACATTAGATAAAGTTGATGTAAAAAATGTACTAGATGATGCTTATAAAATGGGAGTAAAGTCTATAACATGGACTGGAGGAGGAGAACCTTTAGTTCATAAAGATTTTTATGAAATTATTGAATATGCTGCTAAGTATAAATTTAAACAGGGATTGAATACGAATGGAGTTTTACTGAATGATAAAATAATTGAATGTTTGGCTAAAAACTTTTCATATGTAAGATTTAGTGTAGATAGTGGTTCTAGCGAGTGTACTAAAAGATGTCACCAAACAAGTGAAAATGATTTTGATAAAATTATTAATAATATAAAGAAACTTTGTAATGCAAAAAAACAATATGAAACTAATATAGTGATTGGATATTCATTTTTGATAGATCAATCTAATGTAAATGATATGATTACTGCAACACAAATAGCAAAAGATGCTAATGTAGATTACATTCAATTTAAACCAATAGTAAACTATTATAAAAGTAATAGTCAATTTTCTAGTGAATCAGCTATTTGGGAAAAAATAAAAGAAAATTTTTCAAAGATACGTTTAATGGAAGATGATAAGTTTAAAATAAGAATTCTTGAGCACAAGTTTTCTAATATTAAACTTCAGAATGAAAATTTTGGCAGAAAATATGATAAGTGCTATGGATGTGATTTATTAGCATCAATAGGTGCAAACGGTTCAGTTGATTTATGTTGTGCTTATAAAGGGTTAAAGCAATGGTCTTTAGGAAATATAAAAGAAGAGAAATTTATAGATATTTGGAATGGAAAGAAAAGACAAGATGTAAAAAGAGATATAGAGATAAAAAAATGTCCACCGATGTGTAAAGCAGATGAGATAAACAGATTGGTTGATTTTATAAAAAAATTTGATGCTAATAAAGAATTTATTTAGAAAGGGAAAGTATATATGAAGAAAGTTGGTATAGTAGGAATAGGAGGAGTCGCAAGTTATGCACAAATTCCAGCATATATTGAGAAAGGAATTCAAATTCAGGCAATTTGCGATATTAATGAGGAAATTTTAAATAAAATAGGAGATAAATATAATATTAGTAATAGATATACAGATATAGAAGAAATGATTGTAAAAGAAAAAGTTGATATTATAGATGTCGCAACACCACCTCAAACGCACTTGGATATAATAAGAATTGCTAATAAATATAATGTAGAGGTAATAATGCAAAAACCATTAATTGTTGATATAAAAGAATTTGAACAATTAAAAGAATTAATAAATGCTAATAAGCATCTAAAGTTAAACTTGACTGGAAGATATGTATCTGCATGGCAAAAAATAAAAAAAATTCTTAATAATAAAGAAATAGGAAAACCATTAATATGTACCATTACAAATAACGATTGGTGGGATAGAGAACCAGGTAGATGGGATTTAAAAACTAAAGATTATATTATTTTTGAAATGTTAATACATCATTTAGATTTGTGCAATTTTTGGTTTGGGTATCCAAAAAGAATTACTGCTAGAGGTGGACATAGTGAGAAACAATTAATGAAAAATATGAATTTTGTCAATGTAACGCTAGAATATGAAGATGGATTTATAGTTCAAATTATTGAGAATTGGTTGATGCCTGAATTTGATTTTGCTACTGGACATCCTTTTGAAGACGTTTTAATAACTGGTGAAGAAGGAGCAATAAAAGCAAATAGCGAAATAGTAAAATTGTCTAAAATAGGAGACAATGACATTAGGACTTGGAAATTACCAAGACCAGGACAAAAGCTTCCAGTCGAAAGTCTGGAAAACAATTGGTTTATAGATTCTTTCGGTTGTGCAATGGCGGATTATTTAGATTATTTTAATAAAAATGAGAAAGAATTAGAAGACAAAGAATATGCAATAGAATTAACAAAATTAACATTTAAAGTTTCAGAGGCCACTAAATCAAATAAATGGATAGAAATATAATTGGATAGTGAGGAGAAATAATGGAAAAAATCGAAATGGGAAAAGGTGTGTTAGTACCTTCTTATAAATGCAATCAAAGATGTAGTTGCTGTTATGCAATGGCTGATATTATGCAAGCTAAACAAACAATGAGTTTAGAAGAAGCAAAAAAATCTATAGATTTTTTTGAAATGATTGGAATAAAAACATATACGATTCTTGGAGGAGAACCTTTAATATATCCATACATAAATGAAATAATTAAATATGCAATCTCGAAGAATATAACTTCTTGGATTGTAACTAATGGATTAATGTTATCTGATAGTGAGTTTGGAAACAAATTATTTGAGGATGGTTTAATAGGTGGATGTTTGAGTATGTTTTCTTTAAATAAAGAAATACATGAATCAATAACTAATGTAAAAGGAAGTTATGATAAATTAATCAAAGCTTTAGAAAATATAAAAAGATATGATTGGAAATTTTATCCGATGTTCACAGTTGGAGAAGAAAATATAAATACTATTATTGAGGATGTAAAAACAATTGCTAAAATGGGATATCGTAGAATTTATATAAATTATGGAATTCCAAATGTTGTGGAAGAATTTAATACAGGATTTGATGCAAGTCCTAAAGCTTTAGCTAAGATTACCGAGCAATTATATGATATGCAAGATGATTTGGGTGTAACATTTATATTTAATTGCGAAAAAAATAAAATACCGATTTGTTTTTTTAATGAAGAAAAATTCAAGGAAATGCGTGAAAAACATCAAATAGGAACAGGATGTGAACTTGTTCAAGGAAATACAGTTGTTATTGAACCTGGGGGAGATGTTTTAGGATGTTCACATTGGGTAAAAAATGTATTGATGAACATTTATAAGGATTATAGTAAATTAGAAACATATACAGAAGAAGAATTTTGGAATATTTGGTTAAATGGATATCCTGCTGAGGTTAGAGAAAAATATTCATTATATCCATTTGATAATTGTCAAAATTGTAAAACAAGAGAAAAAAAAGAATGCTTTGGTGGATGTAAAACATGGCATGTTTATGCTACTTTAGCGAATAAATGCAAAATTATATAAAGGAAATTTAAATGAACAAAGAAATAGAAAATTATATAAATAGTAAAGTATTACCATTATATGAAAATAATGATGAGAGTCATTCATTATCACATATTAATAATGTTATAAATTATAGTTTGCAATTAGGAAAAAAATATAACTTAAACGAAGATATTTTGTACACAATTTCAGCATATCATGATGTTGGAGTATTTAAGGATAGAGATATACATGAAAAAATTTCAGCGGAATATTTCTATAAAGATAAATTTTGGGAAAATAACTTTTCAGAAGAGGAACGCAAAATAATATATGAAGCAATACTTGACCATAGAGCTTCCAGTAAAAGAAATCCTAGAAGTATATATGGAAAAATTGTAGCCACTGCAGATAGGCAATTTGATTGCTTTGAAGATGCTGTTAAGCGTACATATACATATTTGATTAGTAAAAATCAAGAAAAAAACATTGATGAAATTTATGAATTAATTTATAAAGATTTCAATAATAGATATGGGAAAGAAGGATATGTAAAAGTATATGCCAATGAAGAAGAATTTGAAAAAAAATTAAAACCAATAAAAGAATTGTTATTAGATAAAAAGAAATTTATCAGAAAAGTGAAAATAATACTAAATAATAGGAGATAAAACTATGGGAAATGAAGTTCTTTATGAAGAATTTAAAAAAAGTATAACAAATAAAAAATTAAAAGTAAAATTGGATACATATTCAGAAAGACTACAAGAGGTTTACACAAATGAGGATATTCGTAGAGGATTATTAATGGGAAGCAAGATAAGAGAGATAACTCAAAGAATATTGTTTGAATCAGATGCTACATATATTTGGTTACCACCATTAGAAACAAGTATTGATGAATATAGTTCAGAAAATTTTGTTGCTAGAAATCCATATACGAATAAAAGCTATTCACTAGTTCAATCCCCTCAAATTCAAAAAGAAGCGGCAGCTACAACGATTGGTACTAATTTTAGGATTGTAGATTGCTATAGAGGAGAGAAAACGGATGCAACACATAGTAATATTTTTCAACAAATTGATATTGAATTTGCTAATAAACGTGAAGAAGAAATAAGAAGTGTTGCTAGAAGGATTGTTGAGACATGTTTTAGAGAGATTGTTGGAATTGCATTAACTGTAGATGAAATATATTCCTATGAAAATTTAGTTAAATTGTATGGCACTGATTGTCCAAATTTAAAAAATGGATTTTTAATAGAAGAAAAAGATGGTCGTTATAGTATTGGAATTGCTAGTCCAGAAGAAATGAAACAAATTTTACCATTTATTTCAAAAATACAAGTGTGTGAGATTCTAGGGGAACAGATAGTTTTTGTTGATAAGTATCCAATTGAAAGAGTACGAGAGATAAGAGATGAATTAATTAGTTTAACTGGAAAAAGAGAAGAAACAAATGCGACAGAACTATTAGGATATTGGGTTAGTGATATGCCTTATGCGGAATGCAAAAATGGAATAATAAAACCAACACATCATATTATGAGTAAACCTAAAAGTAGTTTAGAAGAAAATTTTAGTTTTTTGAATTTGACTGATGAAGAATTGTGTAGACTAAAATGTAACAGTTTTGATTTGTTAGTATGCACACCTGATAGAGTTGTTGAAGTTTTAGGTGGAGATGAAAGAATTAGTGATTTCAAAACACAATATGAAGCAATAAGAAGAATGGGATATGATCCAGAACAGTATGCATTTTTATTAGAAACTCTAAAATTTAATGATGAACATTCTAAAACTAAATTAGGAGGATTTGCAATCGGAGTGGATAGATTTGCACAGTTTTTATCTGGTACTAATAATATGAAATTTGTTCAATTATTTCCTACTAATCTACCTAATGGAGAGCTAGTACATGCCATTAGCTTAGAAGATATGAGTGAAGAACGATAATGTGAAGATAGAGGATTTCGTATATGAAGAAAACATATATTTTTTGTGGTTTTACTAAAGAAAAAAAGTTTGGAAACAAAATTAGTGCATATTTTAAACATGACATGAAAGAAACTAATAGTATAGTTTTTGTCCCTGGAGAATATAGGATTTCTTCCAAAACAGAACGTTTTATAGCAAGAGATCTTGAATGGTTCAAAGAAATAGGAATAGAATTTCAGAAAGTTTATGTTTTAGGTAAAGATATTTATTCTCAAGAAGAAATGAAAAATATTCTAATAAATGCAAATGTTATATTTTTGATGAGTGGATTTGCAGTTCAACAAAATCAATTTTTAGAAGAAAATGGATTGAAAGAAATTATTAGAGATGCAAATGGTATTGTTATAGGGATTAGTGCAGGTGCAATTAACTTAGGAAAAATATCCGTTTGTTCAAAGGATACCTTAAAGGGAATTGAAAAAACTAGTATTTATAAAGGAATAGGAAGAATTGATTATACTTTTGAACCTCATTTTAATATGGAAAGAGATTTTGAATTAAATCCTGAATTAAAATATATTTCTAGTAGAATAAAATTGTATGGAATTTCAAATGATATTGGAACAAAAATTTCAGATAATAAATATGAAGTAATTGAAGGACATATGTATATTATTGAACATAAAAATGTAAAAGAAGTAGGAGAATTTGATAGATGTTGTTAAATTATAAAATAAATAATTATAAATATATAAATAAAGAAATAGAGTTAAATTTGAAAACTAATATATTTTTTATATGTGGAAAAGAAAATTGTGGAAAAACAAGTATTTTAGATTCGATAATTTTTGCTATTTCTCATATAATTTCGCCAGCACAATATATATTAAAAGAGCAAATATCATTTTACAAAAACTTTATTTCAAATTTTGAAAAAGATGATAAGAGGTGTTTATTTGAAATAACTGTAGAAATGAACAATATAGTATATAAATATAGTTTAGAATTAAACAAAGACGAATTAAATAACATTAATGTTGACAAGGAGTGGCTAGAAGTAGATGGGAAAATTGTATTTAAAAGAAATGGTAAAGAAATTCAGGAAAGTAATATGCTTAAAGAATGTGAAATTGAAAAGTATATAGATGATAGTGTTCCGTTAATATCTACTTTAATAATTTCAAAGAAAAATGAAAAAGTAAATAAGTTATATGAATATTTAAGTAATATAGTAGTAATTGATAGTTCATTAAATAGTTTAATAATTAATGATAATGTTATTGAGAAATTAAATAAAGAAAAGAAATTAGTTTTAAAGGTTCTAAATAAAATTAATAAAAATTATCAAGATTTTATTGCAAAAGAAAAAAATATCATAAGCATATATAAAGATGGAAATGAAGTGAATTTTATGAATGAATCTTCATCTATTCAAAATATATTGCTTTATGTTCCTAGAATAATTGATGCTATAAAAAATGGAAGTATAATAATTATTGATGATATTGATAAAAAGTTTTCTAAAAAATTAGTTAATATCATAGAAGAGTTATTATTAGATAAAACAATTAATAAAAATAACACGCAACTAATTGCAACTGTAAGTGATAAAGAGTATATAGGAGAAAGTGAAAAGGTATTATGGATATAAATGAGGTATTATGTAATAATAAGCAAAAATATTTTAGTGAAGTAATTGAAAATTTTAATGAATCAGATAAAGAACAGATAGCTTTGGAATTAGAAAATATTAATTTTGATGAGTGCATGAATTATTTAAAAGAAAAAGATATAGAGAAGAAAAAATTGATAATATAAGACCAATAACATATATAGATCAGAACAACATTGCAAACAAGGAAAGATACTTTAATATTGGAACTGAAGCTTTGAAAAGAAATGAATATGCGATAGTTATTTTAGCGGGAGGACAAGGGACAAGGTTGGGCTTTAATGGACCTAAAGGAATATATAAAATATTTCCTGATGAAAATATTACATTTTTTTCTTTATATATAGAAAAAATAAAAAAAATTGAAGAAAAGTATTCTTGTAAAGTCCCCTTGTACATTATGACCTCAAAAAAGAATAATAATGAGACAGTAAAATATTTTGAAGAAAACAAATATTTTAACAGAAAAGAATATATTAGATTTTTTGTTCAAGACGAGTTGCCAATGTTTTTGGAAAATAAAAATTTAATTGTTGATGAAAATAGGCAGATTAAATTTGCTTCAAATGGACATGGAAATGTTTTTATTGCATGAAGAAAAATGGTGTAATTTCAAAGTTGAAAAAAAGAAAAATAAAATATCTTTTGATTACAGGATTGGATAATATTTTAATGAAACCAATTGACGAAGTGCCACTTGGTATTATGATAGATAAAGGTGTAAAAAGTATAGGAAAATCAATAAAAAAAGAAGATCCAGAAGAGAAAATGGGCGTCTTTTGTAAGAAAAATGGAAAAGTTGGAGTTATAGAATATTCAGAAATAAGCAAAGAATTAGCAAAAAAGAAAAAAGGAAACGAATTGCTTTATGCAGATGCACATTTGTTATGGAATATATATAGAGTTGATGATTTAGAAAAATTATCAATGAAAAAGGTTAAATATCATTTAGCATATAAAAAATGTAATTATATGGACAAAAATGGAGAATTAGTAGTACCAAATAAACTAAATGCATACAAATTTGAAAGTTTTATATTCGACTTTTTCGATATACTTAATGATATGATAATATATAGAGTTGATAGATACAAAGAATATGCACCGATAAAAAATAATGTAGGAATAGATTCTTTAGAAAGTGCACGCGAGAAATATAAAAAATGTTAAGAATTAGTTTAAGAGGGGGTAGATTATTGAATACTACAAATAATATAGTTATTACACGAACACCATTTAGAATTAGTTTTTGCGGAGGAGGTAGCGATTTAGAATCATATTATGAAAATAATGGTGGATGTGTTATAAGTACAACTATAAATAAATATATTTATGTTATATGCAAAAAAAATTTTGACGAAGATGAAATAAAGCTAAAATATTTAGATAATATAGAAAACATTGCTAGGTATAAAGAAATTAACAATGATATATTAAAGAAAATTATAGAAAAATATAATATTCATGGAGTAGAAATAATATCTACTTCTGATGTTCCAAAAGGAACTGGATTAGGCTCTTCAAGTACATTTACAATAGGTACACTTAATGCAATAAACGAATATAAAAATGAAAAAAAATTAACTTGTACCCAATTAGCAAACTATGCTTGGCAAATTGAAAGAAATACAGGGAATAAATCAGTCGGAAAACAAGATCAATGGGCTGCTGCCTTTGGAGGATTGAAATATTATCAATTTAATAAAGATGGTTCAGTTTATGTTGAAAAGATTGAATTAAAACCAGAGACATTAGAAGCATTGCAAAATAATTTATATATGATTTACGTTGGAGGAGAGCATAAATCATATGAAATTTTAGATGAACAAGCAAAAAGAATAAAGAAAGGTACAAATGTTGAGAATCAACAAAAAATATGCGACTTGGTTCCAGTCTTAAAAAGGGCACTATATGATGGAAATATAGATGTATTAGGTGAAGTACTAAATCAGAATTGGAACTTAAAAAAAAGTTTGGCTTCAGGAATATCTAATGATAGATTAGATGATATTTACAAAAAAGCTCTAGAAAAAGGTGCTACTGGTGGGAAATTATTAGGTGCAGGAGGAAGCGGTTTTTTTCTATTTTATGTTCCTAGACAAAATCATAAACAATTTGAAGAATTTAGTCAAAACTATAAGGTTCTAGATTTTAAATTTGAAGATGAAGGTTCAACAATTATCTATAAAGTATGAATAAAAATAGGTGAAGTTAATATGAAAATAGGTGTAGATATAGATGGTACAATTACAAATTTGCATAATGAAATAATTAAATATGGATTACAGTATAATGATTATATTTTAGGAAAAGGAATAAAAAATGAAAATGCATATAGGATTTCTGAGATTTTCGATTGGGAAAAAGATGATTATGTAAAATTCAAAAAATATATACAAATGGAAGTACTAAATATTATTAAACCAAGGGATGATGCTGTAGAATATCTTAATAATATAAAAAAACTTGGTCATGAAATATATATAATTACGGGAAGAAAGTCAACAGAGATGAGGGATACATATAATGAAACTCTGAATTGGCTAAAAATTAATAATATTCCGTTTGATAAATTTATTATTGAAGAAGCAAATAAAGGGAAGGCTTGTCTAGAAAATAATATTGATATTTTTGTTGATGATAGCTTAAAACATTTAAATAGGATATATGATGCTGGAATTAAAAAAATTTATATATTTGATAATGTATATAATAGAGAAAATAATAAATATAATCGTATTTACTCTTTTCGTGATTTGTATTATAATGTTATTGGTTAGTATTGATTATATGAAGAATATGGGGGGATAATATGAAAAAAATAACATATATTTTTAGCGGTTTTTCAGTAGAAGAACATTTTGGCAAAGAAGTAAGTAGAGTATTTCAAAAGGATTTAAAGGATTGTAAAAATATAATTTTTATTCCAGGAGGAATGGGAAAAAATAGTAAAACAGATAAATATGTAAATACGGATGTTGAATGGTTTAGAGAGATAGGAATTGATATAGAAAATGTAGATATTTTTGATGTAAATATGAATGAGGAGACACTTGAAGAAAAAATTAATAATGCAGATATAATCTTTTTAATGGGAGGAGATACAATTAGACAATTTGAATTTATTTCTAAATTGAATATATCTGAAAAAATAAAAGAATTTCAGGGTGCAGTTATAGGGGTAAGTGCAGGTGCTATAAATTTAGGAAAGATATCAATATGTTCAAAGGATATTGATGATGGTGTAGAAAATACAAAGATTTATTATGGAATTGGTAGAATAGATTACACTTTTGAGCCACATTTTGAAATTAATAATGGTGAATTATTAAAAAGTGAACTCTTTCCTGCATCAAATAAATTTAAAATTTATGGAATAACAAATAATACTGCTTTAAAAGTTAGTAATGAAAAAGAAATAGATATTATAAAAGGGGATTTATATATAATAAATAATAGTGAAGTAAACATCATTAAATAGCATGAAAATATTGAATAAGAAAACTGAACAAGAATAAAATGGCAGAAGAAAGCAGTAAATAACTGCTTGCTTCTGTTTTTTTGCTGTCATAAATGACAACGTGATAGGGTTAAGGTGTAAGTCTTTTAGGGTTACGAGACAAGAATGTCGCACTTCTAATGTTGGGAAGCTCAAGGAGTTTCATAATCAGACGGGACAAACCAAAACCATAACCACCATGAGGGACAGTTCCGTATTCGAAGAATTGCAGGTAATATTTGAGAGATTCAAGTAATTTTGCATCGTTCTCAGTTTCCTGCTTTTCGAGAATTTGTGCCTTCAAGACATCATAACGATGCTCTCTTTGAGCACCAGTTGTTACTTCGAGACCGCGATAAAGCAAGTCGAAGCTCTTAGTCAGTGTAGGATTGTTTTCGTGACGCATGTGGTAGAACGGACGAGCAGAAACAGGATAGTCTGTAACAAAGACAAAGTCATGACCAAATTTTTCCTTAACATATTCGGAAAGAATTTTTTCATCCTCAGGATTAAGGTCATCGTCTTTGGGAGACACATATCCACGTTCACGAATAATCTCTTTTGCTTTGGCAAGAGAAATTCGAGGAAACGGAAGCTTGGGTACTTCGATTGTGATGCCATAAAGAGCAGAAACCTTTTCGCCAAGTTTTTCTTGTGCCTTTGCCATAAAATAGGCAATCCATTCTTCTTCCAGTTTCATAACATCTTCATGAGAGTTAATCCAAGAAATCTCTGCATCTACACTAATGAACTCTGTTTCATGACGTGCAGTGAAGCTGGGATTAGCACGAAAGACCGGACCAATCTCAAAGATTTTTTCAAAACCAGCATTCATAGCCATCTGCTTATAGAACTGCGGAGATTGAGACAAGTAAGCCTTCCCTCCAAAATAGTCAAGCTTAAAAAGTTCACTGCCAGATTCACTTGAAGTACTCATCAGTTTTGGAGTATGAATTTCAATGAAACCATTGTTCATCCAATACTCCCTCATTGCATGTTCGATGACTGTCTGCAATTCAAAAATCAGAAGATTTTTAGGATTGCGAAGATCCAGATACCGCCAATCCATACGAAGCTCAGGAGAGCTATTGCTGTCAATCGGAAGACCAGCAGCAGCGACACTGACGACAGAAATGGATTCAGGAATGAATTCAATACCGCCGTTTTTCACGTAGGGGTTCAGATTTGCGATGCCAATGACTTCTACAGTAGACTCTACATTAATAGAATCAATTGTAGCTACCATTTCAGGATTTTCCTTTTAGAATTAAACTAAAAAAATACTATTCTCTAAAACCTTAGAAAATAGTATTTTTATATAATAAAAACTGCTTTCAAGTTCTTTCGAATTTTCTTGAAAACAGCTCTAAATATGGTCGAGGTGACAGGGATCGAACCTGCGACCTCATGGTCCCAAACCACGCGCGCTACCAACTGCGCTACACCTCGAAATTCAAACTACTAATATAATATAGCACAGAAAAACACTTTTGGCAATACTTTAGCAAAAAAAAAGATAAATTTTAATAGAAATATATTATTATTAAGAAAATATTTTGAATTATATAGAGTTTATGTAGAGATATTTTAGGTATATTACTTAAATAAATACGATAAAAAAAGCATTTAAGTTGTCAGCTTAAATGCTTTTAAAAAAATATAAGGTTTAACGGAATCCACCGCCGCCGCCTCCGCCACCGAAGGAACCGCCGCCTCCGCCGCCAGAAGAAAATCCTCCTCCGCCACTAGAATAGCTTTCTGCTCTCATTCTTGCGGTATTTGCAGCAGTTATTCCAGAGTTTACATATGAATATATAAACAAAAAGTCATTGTAAGAGTTAAAACTAGATTGTTCTATAATTTCAGGATATAAATCCTTAAATTGTTTAGCTACTTTTTGTGCAATACCAAGCATCTGTGCATATATTAGATATTCTTCAAATAAATGAACTTCTATGGCTTCCCTGTCAGATATAAGAGTATAGTCATTCAAATATCTTTTAAAGCCGGCAAGTTGAATAGCTTGTTCTTTTAACTTATCACTTGCATTATATTCTTTACGTGAAAGAAGATTAAATGATTTAACAGTATCTATAGATATAAGCCTTTCATTAATACATCTTTTCTCTTCATCTGATGTAATATCGTCAAAAACATTAAAAATTGTTGAATAGTTGTTGCTACACCAATTTTTAAATTCCTTCCTTTCTAAAATACCATCTTTGCTGGCTTTATACATTATATTAAATATTTTTTTTTCGTGTTTATTAGAAAAAGTGTGTCCTAAAGTATTAAAAATTATAACAGAATCCTCTTTTTTTATAATTGTGCCAACAATTCGCTTTTCCACCTTAACTAAACCACTTTTTATCCATCTTAAGATAAACGCACCTAATATATCGGTTCGATTTCTAAAAAGTTTAAATTTATTAGCGACATAATAGGCTCTGAATATATCTTCGTCACATGGGATATCTCTATAATATGGTGCCTCTTTTTTTTCTTCTTTAGACAGTTTAAAATTATATCTAGTAGTTTCACCATAAATAAGGAGTCCAATTATAATAAAAATAATAACAAAAAAGCATATCAAGAATATTGGTAAAAATACATCTTTAAAAAAGTTAGTTGAGTAATTGTTAGAAGAGCTATCGTAAGCAGTACTACCTTCTTTTGACATATCGTAATAATATTCAAAATCATTATCTATAATATTGGTAGAATCGAAAGATCCTAATGGAAATTTAACTAATATTGTCATATACTCATATTTTTCTAATGGACCATCTGACTGCATTTCTATATAGCCATCATATACATAAGCAGTGCCACCATAATTACCATATCCCCAAACATCAACAGTATCAGGAATATCAAAATCAGCATAAATTTTAATATAAGTTTTATCAATCCTGTTAGAAAAGTCGTGAGGAATTAAAGTCCAATAAACCATTTGAGCATCAGACAAAGTAGAGACAAAATTTGTAATAGTATAATTGACTGTATAAGTATGAGAACCATAATCACTAATTCCCCAACATAATTCAACTCCATTATCAATATAATTAATACCACATTTATAAGCTTTATCTGAAAAATCTGCACTAGTATCCCAATTAGAAATGGTAGAGTAATAGTCTGAGCCTTCTTTTACAGATAGGTTTATAATTTGTGAATTACCTAAGTTATAATAAGGATGATATACCTCTGTGCCACTATCAGAATAACAATTCCAAGTCTCAGTTATATTAGCATCACCATTTTTATCTATGTAAATATCCATAGAAATAGAATTGATAGAATTTGCTTTTACACATTTATTTAAACTAATAGTAAAAAGAAAAATGAGCCCAAGCAAAAAACATTTAAAAAATTTTCGCATAAAGTTCCCTCCTTAATAAAATATATTATTTCACAAATTAAAATAATAATCAATACCAGTATTGTTTTTTTAAGATATATATGCTATACTAATTAAGGTTAAAATTTATGCACCAGTAGCTTAGCTGGATAGAGCACTCGGCTACGAACCGAGAGGTCGGGGATTCGAATTCCTCCTGGTGCACCACAATACACTTGATAGCAAGTGTATTTTTTTTGAAATTTACAAGGGAGACAAAAAAAGCATAGAATAGACAAATGTTAACTAAAAGTGACAAAATTCCAACATTAGTTGCTTGAAATAAGAATTGACAAATAGTATAATTGAATTAGTCACAAGAGAATAAACACAATATAAATAAAAAATAGGGGGATTTATAGAAATGAAACTTGAAGAAAAAATAATTAAATTAAGAAAGAGAAATGCATGGTCACAAGAGGAATTAGCAGAGAAACTTGATGTGACAAGACAAACAGTTTCAAAATGGGAATTAGGACAAACAACTCCGGATGCAGACAAATTAACTAAAATGGCAACAATATTTAATGTAACAGCTAACGACTTGCTAGACGAAAATACAGAGCCAGCTGAGAAAGAATCTAAAGTTAATAATAATGGAAGACCAACGAAAATAATTATAATAGTAATTATATTAATATTTGTTATCCTTGGAATAGGTGCAATAACCATTAACAAAGTATTAAATAAATTTGAGAAAGTATCCAATCAGATAGTACCAAACTCTATAGTAGAATTATTTGAACAATATTCTTTTTCAGATATATTTGGTATGATATTTGGAAAATTTCAAGAAACAGAAAAAGAATATAACGTAGATTCTTTTAACAGTAAATTTAAAACATTATATTATGGTAGTACTGATGGATTTTTCATGAATAATTTTTTGGATACAGTTATTAAATCAAATGAAGAAAATCCTGAGCATATTATAACGGTAAACTTTGCAGATACAGAAACAAATGATGCCAGTGAACTTAGAAAGATGAAAAAGAAGTTTTCTAAAGGAACAACTTATGAAATTATTTATGAATATGATGAAAATGGACTAATTAATAAGGCCATAATTGAAAAATAAGGGGGAATAAATATGGATACAATAATATTGATGACACTTGTTGTAATTGCAATTTTAGTTATTTTAATTATAAAAGAATATAATAAAATTATTAAATTACAAAACAAAGTAAAAAGTTCTGAATCTGGAATAGATATTTATTTAAACCAAAGATTCGATTTAATACCAAATTTAGTAGAATGTGTAAAAGGATATGCAAAACACGAAAAACAGCTTCTAGAAAATATTACAAAACAAAGAACAGAATATGCAAAAAATCAAAATTTGAAAAAAGCAGGAGAATTAAACAAGAGCTTAAATAAAGTAATTGCAATAGCAGAAAATTATCCAGAATTAAAAGCAAGCGAACAATTTATAAGTTTACAAAATAATCTGGTAAAAATGGAAAGTCAATTACAAGCAGCTAGAAGAATATATAATACAGATGTACAAAGATATAACTCAGCAATTCAAACTGTTCCTAGCAATATAGTTGCAGGTATATTTGGATTTAAAGAAAAAGAATTTTTCCAGATAGAAGAATATAAAAAAGAAAATATTAAAATAGATGGAGAAAATATGTAATGAAATATAAAAATTTTGATGATTTCTTTTCAAGCATAGATATAAACAAAAATGAAATGATAGATAATTGGGAAAATTTGAAAAAGAGAAAGAAAAAAATAACAATAATCACAACAATTGTAATGATAACAATTATTTTGAGTTTATTTTATTTAATATGTTATAATACAAAACTAATACGTTTAATAATACCAATGTTTATTTTATTTGTAATAATAATAACCAAATTAATAAATACAGAGTCAAAAATTTCAAAAGAGATTATAAAATCTAATCAAGAATATAAAGAAAAAATAATAGAAAAAATGTTGCAAAATTTCATTGATGAATTAGATTATATTCCATTGAAAGAAATGCCAAGTGATATTTTTGATGAGGCGAATTATGGAGGCTACTATAATAGTTATGTATCAGATGATTATTTTGAGGGAAAAATAAATAATCAAAATATAAAAATGGCAGACTTGTTGGTACAAAGAATTACAGTGGAGAAGGACAAAGACGGAAATGAAGAGAAAAAAGTTATGACTATATTTGGAGGACTTTTTGGAAAAATAGAACTTGAAAAATCAATTAATTCTAATTTGAATATTACTAGAGATTATTCATCATCAATTAAAAAAACACAAAAGTTAGAAATGGATTCATATGGATTTGAAAAAATATTCAATGTATATACAGATAATAACATAATTGCTATGCAACTGTTAACATCTGATATACAGGAAGGTTTATTAGATATTTATAATAAATATAAAATTGATTTTCATATAATTATTAAACAAAACAAAATGTATGTGCTATTTGATACGGAAAGCATGTTTGAAGTTTTTTCAACAAAAGATAATCCAAGTGAAGTCTTAAAGAAATATTTTGAAATAATGACGTTTATATATATTCTAATAGAAAAAATACTTAAAACAATAGAAAGCACGCAAATATAAGAAAGCTTTACGGAAGAAGAGATTAAACTAGTAACAATTGGTAAAATTTTTTGCTCGATTATTATTGACTTTATTCGACCCTTGATATATAGTAATAATTGAAGAAAAAACAATCGAAAGAAGAGGAAATATGAAAAAATTATTAAAAGTATTACTTATTATAATATTAATATTAGCCCTAGTAGCCGTAGGAGCGGGAGTATATATAGTAAACAAAATAAAAAAATTAAATTATGTGCCAATACAACCACACGAAATAGAAGTAACAGAAGGAATAGAAAAAAACTTAGTAGAATATAGGAATATAGCGCTATTTGGAATAGATACAGCAGGAACATATGAAGGAAGTAGATCAGACTGTATAATAATAGCAAGTATAAATCAAAAAAATAAGGAAATAAAACTAGTATCTGTATATAGAGATACATATTTAGACATACCAAACCATGGATTAGACAAAGTAAACCATGCATATGCCTACGGAGGTCCAGCTTTGTCAATGAGTACATTAAATACAAATTTAGATTTGAATATAACAGAGTTTGCTACCGTAAACTTTACATCAACGCAAGAAATAATAGACGAAATTGGTGGTATAAAATTAACAGTAACAGATGCAGAGGCAACACAAATTCCTGGAATAGTAGAAGGTGGAACATATGAACTAACAGGAGCACAAGCATTAGCATTTGCAAGAATAAGAAAAATAGACAATGATTATGCAAGAACAGAAAGAATGAGAAAAGTGCTTACAGCAGCATTTGAAAAAGCAAAAACAATGAGTATATTAGAACTAAATACATTAGCAGATAAATTATTACCACTTATATATACAAATATAGAGACAAAAGAAATACTTTCTTTAATACCAACTGTAGCTTCATATAAAATAGTAGAAAGTAAAGGTTGGCCATATAAAACACAGGGAATAACATTAAATGGAGTATGGTATGGACCACCAATAACATTAGAAGAAAATGTTGTAAAATTACATGAAGAACTATTTTCAGAAAAAGAATATAAAGTAACAAATAAATTAAAAGAAATTAGCGAGAAGATAATACAAAAAACGGGGTATAGGTAAAAAGAGCAAGACAAATAGGGGGGAAACAATGAAATTATTAAAAAAGTATAGAGCAATGGTTTTATACATAATAGATATAATCATAATTAATTCTTCATACATTATTAGTAGTTGCTTAATAAAAGGAAACCCAACGACAAATTTGCAATACTTAAATATGTTTTACAATACAGTAGTAGTTTCTTTATTTGTGTATCTAATTACTTTTAATCTACTAGATGTATACAGAAATATAACTAGATTCGAAAACGGATTTGATTATATAAAATATATTAGTATGTCTATACTTTCTGGAGCAATATTAGTGCTAGTAAAATTTTTGTTTAAAGCCCCATTAATAGGCTACAGAGAAATAGTGCTTGCAACAATATTAACAGCTGTAATGGTAGTTTCATATAGAGTTATTATAAGATTTACATTAAATGAATTACATCCAGTAAAAAATGAACAAGTAGAAAGAAAAAATATACTTATTATAGGAGCAGGAGAAGCATCAAGTGAAATGATAAAAACTATAAAGAACACTATGAGATGTCACTATAATATAGTAGGACTAATAGATGATAATCCAAACAAAATGAATTATGCAATTTCAGGAATAAAAATATTAGGAAATAGATATGACATAGCAAATATATGCAGACAAAATAATATAGATATAATCTTTTTTTCAATAAGCAATATTGATAGCAAAAACAAAAAAGAAATATTAAATATATGTCAAGAAACAGGAGTAAAAATTAGAGTATTACCAAGTGTGTCTGATATAATAAAAAATAAAAACTTACTACAGAATTTAAGAGATATAGAAATAGAAGACCTATTAGGCAGAGAACCCATAACATTATCAAATGACAATATAGAAGAATTGATAAAAGGACAAACTATATTAGTAACAGGTGGTGGAGGCTCAATAGGTTCAGAATTATGCAGGCAAATAGCCAAATTTAATCCAAGCAAATTAATAATTTTTGATATATACGAAAATAATTTATACAATATAGAAATGGAATTAAAGCAAAATCATTATGATGAGAAATTTGAAATTGATGCAATAGTAGGAAGCGTAAGGGATAAGCAAAAACTTGAGCAAGTTTTTAAACAATATAATCCATATTTAGTATTTCATGCGGCTGCACACAAGCATGTTCCATTGATGGAAGTAAGTCCATTAGAGGCAATAAAAAACAATGTTTTTGGTACATATAATATGGCAAATTGTGCAGACAAATACAATGTAAAAAGATTTGTATTAATTTCAACAGACAAAGCTGTAAATCCAACAAATATAATGGGTGCTACAAAAAGAATGTGCGAAATGATTATACAAGCATTTAATAAAAAAAGCAAAACAGAATTTGCAGCAGTTAGATTTGGAAACGTGTTGGGAAGTAATGGATCAGTATTACCGTTATTTAAGAAACAAATAGCGAACGGTGGCCCTGTAACAGTAACGCACAGGGATATAACAAGATTTTTTATGACAATACCAGAGGCTGTAAGCCTAGTGCTACAGGCAATGAGTTATGCAAAAGGCGGAGAAGTTTTCGTATTGGATATGGGAGAACCAGTAAAAATTTATGATTTGGCAGTTAGTTTAATAAAATTATCTGGACTAGAGCCAAATGTGGATATAGAAATAAAAATTACAGGGTTGAGGCCAGGAGAGAAATTATATGAAGAATTATTAATGTCAGAGGAAGGACTTACAAAAACGTCACACGATAAAATATTTATTGGACAACCATCAAGCATAACTTATGAACAATTGTTAATAAAATTAGAAAAATTGAAAGAAATAATACAAGATGAAAGTATAAGTATAGGCAAAATAAAAAGCACAATGAAACAAGTAGTGCCAACATACAAAGAACCAGAAGAAGTTAACAAAAAAAAGAAAGAAAATATAAATGTAGCTGTATAACGTATATAGTTATTATAAATTACAAAAGAGGGGACGATGACCAATATGAGTAAAAAAATATTATTAGCTTCACCACATATGTCAGATGAAGGTTATGAACAGCAATTTATAAAAGAAGCATTTGACACAAATTGGATAGCACCATTAGGGGAAAATGTAAACAAATTTGAAGAAGAAATTGCAAATTATGTTGGAGTAAAAACTGGGGCAGCACTATCAGCAGGATCTGCGGCAATACACTTAGGATTAAAAGCATTAAATGTAAAGCAAGGAGACATTGTATTTTGCTCATCATTAACATTTTCGGCAACATGTAACCCAATAATATATCAAAATGCTACACCAGTATTTATAGATAGCGAATATGAAACATGGAATATGGACCCATTGGCTTTGGAAAAAGCATTTGAAAAATATCCAAATCCAAAAGCTGTAATTGTAGTACATTTATACGGCACACCAGCTAAAATGGATGAAATAATAAAAATTTGTAAAAAACATAATGTGCCTTTAATTGAAGATGCAGCAGAAAGTTTAGGCTCAATATATAATGGTCAACAAACTGGAACTTTTGGAGAATATGGGGTATTTTCATTTAATGGAAATAAAATAATAACAACCAGTGGTGGAGGAATGCTAGTTTCTAACAATGAAGATGGAATAAAAAAGGTTAGATTTTGGGCAACACAAAGCAAAGAGCCAGTGAGACACTATGAACATAAAGAAATTGGTTATAACTACAGAATGAGCAATATTTGTGCAGGAATTGGTAGAGGTCAACTAAAGGTTTTAGATAAAAGAATAGAGAAGAAAACTGAAATATACAATAAATATAAAAATGAATTAGAAAAAGTAAAAGAAATAAAAATGCAACCAATACCAAAAAATACAAAGCCAAATCATTGGCTATCTGTAATGACAATTGACAAAGACTCAAAAGTTAAGCCACTAAATATAATGGAAACACTAGAAAAGGAAAATATTGACTCAAGACCAGTATGGAAGCCAATGCATTTACAACCAGTATTTAAAGAATATGACTTTATAACAGCAAAAAATGATGGAACATCAGTATCGGAGGACTTATTTAACAGAGGAGTATGTTTACCATCAGATACCAAGATGACAGAAGAAGAGCAAGAAAGAGTAATAGATATAATAAAAAAATGCTTTGAATAGTGTTAGTAGATAGGGCCATTAAAACCAAAAGGGGAGAACATAATGTACGCAAAATACATAAAACGAATATTAGACTTAATATTAAGTCTAATGGCATTAATAGTATTAATGCCATTAATGATAATTATTGGAATATTAGTAAGAATAAACCTAGGAAGTCCTATAATATTCAAACAAAAAAGACCAGGGAAAAACGAAAAAATATTTACACTGTACAAATTTAGAACAATGACAGATAAAAGAGATATAGATGGAAACCTATTACCGGACGAGTATAGACTAACAAAATTTGGAAAATTCTTAAGAAGCACAAGCTTAGACGAGCTACCAGAACTAATAAATATAATAAAAGGAGATATGGCAATAGTAGGACCAAGGCCATTATTAGTAGAATATTTGCCATACTATACAGAAGAAGAAAAACATAGGCATGATGTAAGACCAGGACTAACAGGACTAGCACAAGTAAATGGGAGAAATGCAATAAGTTGGGAAGAAAAGTTTCTCGAGGATTTAGAATATATAAAAAATATTAGCGTAAAAAATGATATTAAAATAATTTTTAAGACTGTAGGAAAAGTATTCAAGAGAGACGGAATTTCACGGCGAAAATGTAGAAACAATGCAAAAGTTTTACAGAAACGTAAAGGAGAAATCAAATGCATAAAAATGTAGTTATAATAGGAGCAGGAGGACATGCAAAGGTTATAGCAGATATTATAAAAAAGTCGGGAGACACAATTGTTGGATTTTTGGATGATAATAAAAAAATAGGAGAGCATATAATATTAAATTATAAAGTGATAGGCAATTTAGCTGATAGAATATCAATATCAAAATCAAACCCGGATTATGAATTTATAATAGCGATAGGAGATAATAAAAAAAGAAAAGAAATATCCCAATTATTCAAATTAAAATTTTATACTGCAATACATCCAAGTGCTCAAATTGGACTGAGTGTAGAAATACAAGAAGGAACAACTATTATGGCAAATACATGTATAAATCCACTTGCAAAAATAGGGAAACACTGCATAATAAATACAGGTTCGATTATTGAACATGATAATGTAGTAGAAGATTTTGTACATATATCTCCTAATGTAACATTATGCGGAACTGTTAAAGTGGGAGCACTAACACATATAGGAGCAGGAGTAACTGTAAAAAATAATATAGATATATGTGGAAACTGCATTATAGGAGCAGGGGCAGTAGTAGTAAAAAATATAGAAGAAGAAGGCATTTATGTAGGAGTGCCTGCGAGGGGAATGAAGTGAGAATACTAGTATTAGCAAATAATGATTTAGGCTTATACAATTTTAGAAAAGAATTGATAGAAAAGTTAATAGAATTAAACAGTGAAGTATATATATCTTTGCCACAAGGACCAAAAATATTAGAATTAAAAGAACTTGGATGCCAATATATAGAAACAGCAGTAGATAGAAGGGGAATAAATCCAATAAAGGATTTAAAACTATTGCTTAAATATATAAAAATAATAAGAAATATTAAGCCAGATTATGTATTAACATATACAATAAAACCCAATATATATGGAGGAATAGCATGTAGAATAACAAAAACAAAACAAATAGCAAATATAACTGGTTTAGGAACAGCACTAGAAAATAAAGGAATTCTACAAAAAACAGCGATTGCCTTACATAGAATAGCATTAAAAAAAGTAAAATGCTGTTTTGCACAAAATCAAGCAAATTTAGAGTTCTTACAAAAACAAAAAATAGCTAGAAATAAATTAAAATTAATACCAGGTTCAGGTGTCAATTTAGATAGATTTAAACTACTTGATTATCCAAAAGAAAGTGAACCAATAGAATTTTTATTTATTAGTAGAATTATGAAAGAAAAAGGAATAGACCAGTATTTAGAAACAGCAGAATATATAAAAAATAAATATCCAAATACCAAATTTCACATATTAGGATTTTGCGAGCAAGAATATAATGAAAAATTAAATGAATTTCAAAATAAAAATATTATAGAATACCATGGAAGACAGTATAATATAACACCATTTATGCAAAAAGCTTCATGTATAATACATCCTACATATTATCCAGAAGGAATGTCAAATGTCTTATTAGAAGCTTGTGCATCAGGAAGACCAATTATAACAACAAATAGGGCAGGTTGCAGAGAAATTGTAGATAATGGAATAAATGGATATGTTATAAAAGAAAAAGATTCAAAAGATTTAATAGAAAAAGTGGAGAAATTCATAAATTTATCAAATGAGGAAAAGAAACAAATGGGATTGAATGGACGAAAAAAAGTTGAAAATGAATTTGATAGAGATATAGTAATAAAGAAATATATGGAGGAAATACGGAAGATGAGTAAAAAAGTATCTGTTATTGTTACTGTGTATAATATGGAAAAATACATAAAACAGTGTCTAGATTCAATAGTTAATCAAACATATAAAAACATCGAAATATTAATTATAAATGATGGCTCGACAGATTCTTCGTTAAAAATAATTAATCAGTATAAAAAAAATTATACTAATATAAAAATATTCAATCAACAAAATGGTGGACCAAGTATGGCAAAGAATGTGGGATTACGAAATGCGATGGGGGACTATATACTATTTGTGGATGCTGACGATTGGATAGATATGGATTTTGTGGAAAAGTTAATGTTAACAGCGCAAGAAGATGACTTAGATATACTTTTTTTTGATTCGATAAAAGAAACAGAAAATAAAAAGAATATAGGAATAATAAAAATAAGTCAGTATAAAAAAAATAATAAAGAAGAAATTCTAAAAATGCACATAACAGGGAGAATGCCAGCTGGATCACACAAAATCATAAAAAAGGAAATTGTGACAAAATCTAATGCAACTTTTGATGATAACTTAAAAAATGGGGAAGAACTACAATTTACAATTCAAATTTTACTTCAAGCAAAAAAAATTGGTTTTTTAAAAGAACCTTTTTATCACTGTACACAAAGAATGAATTCGCAATCAAGAAAAGAAAGAAAAAACTTCGAAAACAATATATCAAGTTTGTACAATATCTTAAATAGAAAAAATATTTTTCAAAAATATGAAGCGGAGTATAAGTTAGCAATTATAAAATTTATGCTTTTAGAAATTTATAATGAAGCCATTTCAAATTCATTTAAATACTATAAGCTGAACGAAAAAAAAATACTAGATTCTTATAAGTGCAAATATGATATAAAAAGCATAAGTCAATATAAATATTTAGATAGAAAATCTCAAATACTATATGCACTTATTAGATATAAATTTTGTTTCATAGTTTATAAAATTATTAATACATACTCAAAATATAAAAAAACTAAATATTAAAACATAAAAAGTAGAGGAAAATATGAAATATATAATACTTATAATAAGTTTTGCTTTGCTATTAATAGCAAGAATCGAAAAAAAACATAATATAAAAATTTATAATTTTATACTAGTGATATTATTTACTACACTAATTGTCTATTCAGGATTTAGAGAATTTATTCTACCATTTGATGAAATAGGAAAAGATTATTTTCAATATAAAGATTGGTTTTTTATAAAAAATAATATTAATATAACGTCATTTTCTAATATTGGTTTTATTTTATTAATAAAATTTTTAAATATAATAAATGGAAACTATATTTTATTGTTTGTAATATCTAGCTTTATAATATTATTAGGCGTGTTTAAATTTGTTTTGAAAAATAGTAAATATTTTGAAGTATCAATTTATATTTATATTACATTGGGATTTTTACTTTCAGGATTTAATGTTATTAGACAATGGATTGTGTGCTCAATTTTTCTGTTAGCATATGAATACATAAAAAGTAAAGATTTTAAAAAGTATTTTGTTATGATTTTGTTTGCATCAACATTTCATGCGAGCGGATTATTTTTAATAGCACTATACCCAGTTTTAAATAATAATTTAAAATTATATAAAAGAGTGTTAATTATTGTTATACTAATTATACTATTGACTTCTTCAAATTTTACTATGATATTACTTAGCAATACAAAAACAATTGATAACAACTTTTATAGCAGATATATCTCTGGAGAGTATGGTTCTCAATCTAATTATGTAGTATTTTATATTGCACTTATCAATCTAATAATAATCTTACTTAATATAAAAACATATAAAAAACAGCATGAGTATTGGAATATTGAAATTAACTATTTAATGTTACTATGTGCTTTTGCTTTTGCTGCACCAACACATATAATTTATAATAGAGCAGTTATTTATTTTATGCCAGCATTATTAGTTACAATTCCTAACATGATTGATTTGATAAAAGGCAAAAATAGAAATATTATATATTTAGTAATTTTGACAGTTTTTTTAATACCATACATACTATAAAAGGAGATAAATATGGAAAAAAAAGTTTCTGTTATCATGTCTACATATAATACCAAAAAGGAATTTTTAACAAAAGCAGTAGACAGTATATTAAATCAAAAATACAAGAACCTAGAGTTTATTATAATCTGCGATGGAAGCATGGAAGATTATAATATTGTAAAAGAATACAGCGATGAAAGAATAAAATTAATATTTCATAATGAAAATAGAGGATTACCACAATCATTGAATGAGGCAATTGATATTTCGACAGGAGAATATATAATGAGAATGGATAGTGACGATATAAGCTTAAAAGATAGAATTTCTATCCAGGTTGAATTTCTAGAAAAGCATAAAAACATTGATGTTTGCGGAATGTATGCCAAGGCAATTGGTGAAAAGAATTTAATAATGACATTATTTTTAAATGAGCCTAAGTATATTGCAATTCAACTATTGTATAGAACATGTTTAATACACCCAACAGTTGCATTTAGGAGAAAAATATTTGAAAATACGGATTTGCGATATAATGTTAATTATACATGTGCACAAGATTTTGAGTTATGGACAAGGATTTGTAATAATAATAATAATATTGCGATAATCCCTAAAATAGGATTGAAATATAGAATACATAGTGAACAGGCATCAAACGAAAAAAAACATATACAGGAAGAATTCTATAAAAAAACAATAAAAAATAATGCTAAAAAAATTAACGATGATAGAGAAAAAATAGAAAATCTTTTACTGGTTTTGGGTGAAAAACAAAAGATAAATGATACAGAATATATTAAAATTGCAGAAGATATTGATTTAATGATAGAAAATTGTGATACTTTTAATAAGAAGGATTTAAAAAAAGTTTTTTATAATAGATACTTTCAATTAATGATTAAGAATAAGTACATGCAAAAAAATCTAAAAAAAATTATGAAAAATAAAAATTTAAGGAGGAAAATTTTAAAAGTTTACAACATAAAAAATATTATACACATTACATATTATGACATTTTAAATATATTTTGTAAATACTAATAGAAGGAATTTTGAAGATGAAATATGCAAAAATTAAAAAGTTAATAGTTTTTTTGGCAGGAGTCGATATTTTAAAGATCCCTGATAAACAATTTTTAAAATGGAATTATGAAATAAAAATGAGTAAAAAGCTTGATTTAGAAAACCCACAAACATTTAATGAAAAATTACAATGGCTAAAACTATATGACAGAAATCCAGAGTATACAAAAATGGTAGATAAATATGAAGTCAAGAAATATGTAGCCAATATAATAAGAAAAGAATATATAATTCCAACAATAAGAATATATGATAAATTTGAGGATATAGACTTTGAAACATTGCCTAACCAATTTGTGATAAAATGTACACATGATTCCGGTGGATTAGTTATTTGTGAGGATAAAACAAAATTAGAAATTAATGAAGCAAGAAAAAAAATAAATAAATCATTAAAAAGAAATTATTACTATGTGGGACGCGAATGGCCATATAAAAATGTTAAACCTAGAATTATTGTAGAAAAATATATGGAAAATAATAGCGGAGAGGAAATAATAGATTATAAACTTTTTTGTTTTAATGGAGTTCCAAGAATTATTTTAGTTTGTTCAGAGAGATTTTCATCAAAAAATATGTGTGAAACATGGTTTGATGAGGACTGGAATTATTTAGATATTACGGAAAATAACCATAGAACTGATAAAACTATAAAATGTCCAATAAATTTTGATGAAATGAAAATATTAGCAAGAAAATTGTCGGATGGAATACCTTTTTTAAGATGTGATTTTTATGAAGTTAACGAAAAAATATATTTTGGAGAATTAACATTTTTTCCCGCATCAGGCTTTGAAAAATTTGAGCCAAATGAATGGGACAAAAAGTTGGGTGATATGCTAGAATTACCAAGGGAGAGGAAAGTTGAGAAGTAAAAAAGCAATATTAAATATAATTACATCACTATTTTTACAAGCTATAGTCTTATTATGCGGTTTTATAGTACCAAAATTAATTATTACTAATTTTGGTTCAAATGTAAATGGACTTATTTCATCAATAACACAATTTTTGGCATACATTTCATTATTAGAATCTCGGAATAGGTCCTGTTATTAAGGCTGCTTTATACAAGCCTATAGCTAACAAAAATAAAAAACAAATAGAAAATATATTAAAAGCTTCTGAAAAGTTTTTTAGAATAATTGCACTAATATTTGTTGTATACTTAATTGTCTTATCAATTGCTTATCCTGTAATTGTAAGTAGCCAATTTGCATATATGTACACTTTATCATTAGTGTTAATAATATCAATAAGTACATTAGCAGAGTATTATTTTGGAATGACATATAAACTATATTTACAAGCAGAGCAGAAAACATATATTACATCTATTATTCAAATGGTTGGGTACATATTAAATACATTAGCAATAATAGTTCTAGTAAAATGCAATGCAAGTATACAAGTTGTTAAGTTAGTAAGCAGTATAATATTTGTGCTAAGACCAATAGTACAAAATATTTATGTAAGAAAAAAATATAATATTAATTTAAAAGATGCGGACAAGGACTATCAATTAAAGCAAAAGTGGGATGGCTTAGCTCAACATATTGCAGCAGTAATACATAATAATACTGATATAACAATATTAACCTTCTTTACACAGATAACAGAAGTTTCTGTATATTCTGTATACTATTTAGTTGTTAAAGGCGTAAAATCAATAATACAAGCTTTTACAGGAGGAATTGATGCCTCTTTTGGGGATATGATTGCTAAAGGAGAGAAAGAACAACTAAATAAAAGTTTTAAAACATATGAACTGTTTTATTATACTATTACAACAATTGCATATATAAGCACAGCAATTTTAATAATTCCATTTGTAGAGGTATATACATTTGGAATAATAGATGCTAACTATATTAGACCAGTATTTGCAACTTTATTGGTTTTAGCCGAATTTGTATGGGCTATAAGACTGCCATATAGTTCAATTACACTAGCTGCAGGACATTTTAAAGAAACACAAAAAGGAGCATGGGTGGAAGCAATTTCTAATATTCTTATATCTTTAATATTAGTGTGGAAATATGGAATTGTTGGAGTAGCGATGGGAACATTAGTTGCAATGCTAATTAGAACAGTAGAATTTGTATACCATACAAATAAATATATATTAGAAAGAAAACAAAGTGAATCTACTATTAGATTTGGAATAATAGCAATACAACTAATAGTAGTTGTGCTACTATCAAAGTTATTACCAACATACGAATTTACCAATTATCTTATATGGATAAAATATGCATGTATGGTTTTAATTTTAACATTAATAGTGGTACTTCCAATAAATTTAATTGTTTATAAAAAGGATGTAAAAGATTTACTAGATATAATAAAAAGAAATGTGTTTAGAAAAAAGGAGACAAACTAATATGAAAACATATCTAATTACCGGTGGGGCAGGCTTTATTGGCTCTAGTTTAAGTGAAAGATTAATTAAAGAAGGAAATAGAGTAGTTGCAATTGATAATTTTTGTGATTTCTATAATCCTACAATAAAAGAAAATAATGTAAAAGAATTGATTAAGAATTCCAATTTTAAACTATATAGAAATGACATTAGAGATAGGGAATCAGTTAAAAAGATTTTTGAAGAGAACAATATTGATATAGTAATGCATTTAGCTGCTATGGCAGGAGTTAGACCTTCTATAGAAAACCCAGTACTTTATCAAGAAGTTAATTGCATGGGAACTCAAAATATATTGGAAGAAATGAAAGCACATAATGTTAAAAATCTTGTTATGGCATCTTCAAGTAGTGTTTATGGAAATTGCAAAGAAGTTCCTTTTAAGGAAAACATGATAGTCGATTTTGCAATTAGTCCTTATGCAGCAACTAAAAAGGCTAATGAGGTTATGACACATGTTTATCATAAATTATTTGATATGAATGTTATAATGCTTAGATTTTTTACAGTATATGGACCAAAACAAAGACCAGATTTAGCGATTAATAAGTTTACAAGATTAATGCTTGAAGATAAAGAAATACCAATGTTTGGGGACGGAACAACTTCAAGAGATTATACATATATTGATGATATTGTAGATGGCATTATTAGGTCTTGCAACTATGTAGAAAACAACAATGATGTATATGAAATATTAAATTTAGGAAATTCTTCTCCGGTTTCTCTAAAAGAAATGATAAATACTATTGGACAAGCTATTGGAGTAGAACCAAAAATCAAACAACTTCCAATGCAACCAGGAGATGTAGATAGAACTTTTGCAGATATTTCAAAGGCAAAAAAATTAATAGGATATAATCCAAAAACTTCTTTTAAAGAAGGTATTGAAAGATTTATAAAATGGTATAAAGAAAATATAAAATTATACAAATAATGTTGAAAAATGGCGAATAGATTTTCTTGATTTAGAGTAAAACAAATGGTAACATATAAATATATGTACCAATAAGAAAGAAGGTGTGCAGAATGAATTTAGTAAATCCAAATGATGTTGCAAAATGGTTTTGCAGTCAAAAAATAATTGAAAAACCAAATACAAGAGAAGGTAATATGAAAATTCAAAAACTTTTGTTTTTTGCTCAGCTAATATATATGGAAAAAAACAATGGCAAAACAATGTTTAATGAAGAATTTATGGCTTTTAAAGATGGGGTAGTTTTGAAAACTGTAATGAATAATTATAGAAAACAATATAACGAAATGTTTAAAGACATTAAAGTAAATGAATTAAACTTTGATAAAGATATTTTAGAAACTTTAAATACAACTGTTGAAATATTTGGTAATGCTTCTGCACAAGAACTCTCGGAATTATCACATGAATTTGATGCGTGGAATTACTTCTTTGAAAAATCAAAAAGATTTGGGTTTTATTTAACAAAATCTTCACTAATACCATATGATTAACTAAAAAAAGAACTGTATAGGATTGAAAAGGTATTAAAAGGATTTGAATTATCCAAACAATACAATACTTCTGAAGAGGAAGATTATTGATAGAAAGCGGACAGTTTTTAAATTTTATTCTACCAAAACTAGAGAGTAATTCAATTGATGAAAAAAGAAGGTACATGATTGTTGCAAAAAATGATAGCAATAGAACAATTGAAATGATAAATATATCCAAAATTTCAGGAAAAAACAGTATGAACTTAATTAAAGACTACAATGTTATACTTAATGATTATTGTCCACTAAGACTACCATCATTTGCAAAAACAAATACACTATATAAAATTGAGTATTTTGAAGAATTAGAAAATTATATATGCTTTAATGGAAGGAAACTTAATGATAGAGATTTCCTAAATATAATAGCAGAAAGACAAAAATATGTAAAAAGAACTAACAAAAATAATATTATAAATTTCTCAAAAGAAGAGTTTTTACTAATTAATAATAACGTTTGTACAGTGTAAAAGATCAAATTAATTTATAGAAGTTATAAATTTGGTCTTAAAAAAATGTATTGTAAATTATTGCAGTATTTTATATAATAAGAATATATTAAAATAAGAAAAGAGGAATAGTAAATGAAAATAGCAGTAGCAGGAACAGGATATGTAGGATTATCTTTAGCAACATTACTTAGTCAAAAAAATGAAGTTGTAGCATTAGATGTTATACCAGAGAAGGTGGATATGATAAATAAACGCATATCGCCAATTAGAGATAAAGAAATAGAAGAATATTTTAGCACGAAAAAATTAAATTTGAAGGCAACTTTGGATTATAAAGAAGCTTTTATAGGAGCTAGGTTTATTATTATTAGTACACCTACAAATTATGATGATACTAAAAACTATTTTGATACTTCTTCTGTTGAAGACATTATTCAAAAAGTAAAGAGTATGAATTTAGATGCAACAATGGTTGTAAAGTCAACAATTCCAGTTGGTTTTATAAAAGCAATGAAAGAAAAATATAACATAGACAATATAATGTTCAGTCCCGAATTTTTAAGAGAAGGACATGCTTTGTATGATAATTTATATCCTTCTAGAATTATAGTAGGGGAAAAATCTGAAAGAGCAAAAGAGTTTGCAAATATTTTGAAAGATTGTTGCCTTAAAGAAAATGTAGATGTTAAATTTATGAATTCTACAGAAGCAGAAGCTGTAAAATTATTTGCTAATACATATTTAGCGTTAAGAGTAGCATATTTTAATGAATTAGATACATATGCAGAACTTAAAGGACTTAATACAAAAGATATTATAGAAGGAGTCTGCTTAGATCCAAGAATTGGAACTCACTATAATAACCCATCATTTGGCTATGGTGGTTATTGCTTACCAAAGGATACAAAACAATTAAAAGCAAATTATCAAGATGTTCCAGAGAACCTAATAAGTGCAATTGTTCAAAGCAATACAACAAGAAAAGACCATATAGCTGAAATGATAATAAATAAACACCCTAAAATAGTTGGAATATATAGATTAACAATGAAAAGCGGATCAGATAATTTTAGGTCGAGTGCAATACAAGGAGTAATAAAAAGAATAAAAGCAAAAGGAATAGAAATTATTGTATATGAGCCAACATTAAACGAAAAAGAATTTTTTAACAGTAAAGTAATAATCGATTTAGAAGAGTTTAAAAATATGTCAGATGTTATAATAGCAAACAGAATGAACGAGGATTTAGAAGACGTAAAAGAAAAAATATACACAAGAGACCTATTTTTAAGGGACTAATTTTCTCAATTTGGGACATCCTTTAAATTGTCGATTTTTGGGGTATGATTTTTCTTGTGCTAATTTAATGTATATATTAAAATAGAGATTGTAAAACTGTTTAATGTTTTACAGTCTTTTTTCATAATGTTTTTTTCAAGTTATTTCTTAGAGAAATGTTTTCTAAGAAGTTCAAATGAAGACGGAAGTATTGAAATTGAATTTAAATATCAAGGTGAATATAAAATAATTTGTTGGATATTTTGAATAGTATAAAACACAATACAAAAAAGATAAAGAAATTAGATGTTTTTGTAGTACAGTACAAAAACTTTACTTTTGCGCTGAAATGATGTATAATTTAAATAGAAAAAGGAGGTATTTATGATAAGTAGAGATGAATACTTAAATGTATTAAAGAGATTTAAAGATAAAGCATTGATAAAAGTTATAACTGGAATAAGAAGATGTGGCAAATCTACTTTACTTGAAATGTTTCAAGATTATTTAAAAGAAAATGGAGTAGAAGAAAGACAAATAATAAGTATTAATTTAGAAGATTTAGAGTATAACTTTATAACAGATTATATGACATTATATAAATATATAAATGATAAATTAAAAGAAAAGAAAAAATATTATATATTTATAGATGAAGTTCAAAAAATAGATGGCTTCCAAAAAGCAGTGGATAGCTTATATATAAAGAAAAACGTTGATTTGTATATAACAGGCTCAAATGCTAATCTCTTATCAAGTGAACTTGCAACACTTTTATCTGGAAGATATATAGAAGTTAAAATGTTACCACTATCTTTTAAAGAATATAAAGAAGCTTATGAAGATTTAAATAATGAAGAGTTATATCAAAAATATATTTCATTAGGCTCACTTCCATATACTACATCATTAGATACTGAAGACGATGTAAGTATGTATTTAAGCAGTGTATATAACGACATAATAATAAAAGATGTTATGACAAGAAAGAAAATACAAGATGAAACTATGCTCAGAAATGTTGCTAATTTTGCTATGGATAATATAGGCAGTCTTGTATCTGCAAATAATATAGCAAATACCATGATAAATGATGGTAAAGATATAAATGTAAGAACAGTTGAAAGGTATCTAGAAGGATTCACAGAAAGCTTCTTTTTATATAAAGCTTCAAGATATGATATAAAAGGAAAAGAATATTTAAAGACTCAAGGGAAATATTATGTATCTGATTTAGGTTTTAGATACTTTATGCTAGGAAGAAAAATAGGAGATTTCGGTCATATATTAGAAAATGTGGTTTATTTTGAACTTTTAAGAAGAGGTTATGATGTATATATAGGAAAAATAGAAGAATACGAAGTAGACTTTGTAGCAATAAATAATGAAGGAAGATTATATGTACAGGTTACAGATACTTTAAAAGGAATTGATGAGAATGACACAAAAATATTAGACAGAGAATTACGATCATTAAAGAAAATAAATGACAATTATGAAAAAATAATATTAACTTCAGATAAAATACCTGTTTCTAATGAAGATGGAATAAAAATAAAAAATGTTTTAGAATGGTTGCTCGATAAATAAGTTTTTGAAATAGATAGAATTATGAACCTATTCAAAATAATAGAAAAAACATAAGATGATTTATTTGGCTTATTACATGTTGTCATTGGTTAATGTTGATTTTTTGGCAAAATATATAAAAATATCTTGCCAAATATTTTTTTTATGGTTATACTATATTCATATGAAAAACTAAGGAGGAAATTATGGAAGAATTAGATTTAAAAGAATTGTTTTTTATGTTTTGGAATAAAAAGTTAGAGATTATATTAATAACGCTAATGTTTGTAGCCGTAGGTATAGGGTATTCATATTTTTTTGTTAAACCCGAATATACATCAACCACATCATTGGTATTAGCACAAAGTTCTTCATCTGGGCAAACTGGAGATGGTGCTATTAGTGCAACAGATTTAACAATGAACTCAAAACTTGTTTCAACATATAGTGAGTTGATAAAAAGAAAAGCTATTTTAGGACAGGTGTGTGAAAACTTAAATATACCAGATTCAAACATACAAGAATTAAGAGGAAAGATAAAAGTTAATTCTGCAAAAAATACAGAAATAATAGAAATATCTGTAACAAACAAAGATCCTAACAAAGCAGCAGCAATAGCAAATGAAATAGCAAAAGTATTTGGCGAAAAAATAGTAGAAATATATAACATAAGCAATGTATATTTATTAGATAGAGCAGAGGCTAATGCAGTGCCAAGCAATATTAATCACATGAAAGATGTAGTTATATTTGCATTTATAGGACTTGTAATAGCAGCAGTTTATGTATTAATTGCCAATATGTTAGACAATACTATAAAAACTGAGCAAGATGTAGAAGCTACAACAGAACTATTAGTATTAAGTTCAATACCAAATTATGATGTGGAAATTAAAAGTAAAAGAGTAAGATAAAGAATACCAAAGAGAAAGGATTGAATAAAATATGAAAAAAGAATTAATAACTCAAAGAAGTCCAAAATCACCAATAGCGGAAACTTTTAGGACTTTAAGAACAAACTTACAGTTTATGAATTCACAAAAAGATTTAAAAACAATATTAATAACTTCTACGATGCCTGGAGAAGGCAAAAGTTGGATATCCTCTAACTTAGCTGTAACTTTTGCACAAGCAGGCAAAAAAGTTGTATTAGTTGATGCAGATATGAGAAAAGGCAGATTAGCAACAATGTTTTCTGTAAATTCAACACCAGGACTATCAAATTATCTATCTGGAGTAGATGAAAGAGGGAAAAAAATAGACATACTAAAATATGTAACAACTACGGAAATAGATAATTTATATATTATACCTTCTGGAAATGTTCCACCAAATCCATCTGAATTGTTAGCATCGGAAAAGACGGAAGAAATGTTGGAAAAATTAAAGAAAACTTTTGACATTGTTATATTAGATGGAACACCAGCTTTACTAGTTACAGATGCATTGATATTGGCAAGATTAGCAGACACAACAACAATAGTAACTGCATATAAATCAACAAAAAAGGAAGATTTAGCAAAAGTAAAAAAATCAATAGAAAATGTTGGTGGTAAAATAGCAGGAGTTATTATAAACAAAATTCCTATTAAACCAGAAGAATATAAATCTACATATTATTATGGCTCAACAACATCAGTAGAGCCAACAAGAAGACATCAAAAGGCAGATTATCAATTTGAAACAACGGGGAATATAGAAGAAAATAAAAAACAAGAGATAACAGAACAGTTAAATGAATATTTAAAGAATAAATAGAGGTTTGAAATGATTGATATACATTCACATATTATTCCGAATGTAGATGACGGTGCAAGAAGTGTAGAAGAGACTTTTAACATTTTAAAAGAGGCACAAGAAGCAGGCTTTACAGATGTTATTTTAACTTCACACTTTCTTTTAAATTATTACGAAACTAACGCACAAGAATTAATATTTTGGAAGGAAAAATTACAAGAAGTACTGAAAAAGCAAGGAACTAAAATAAATTTACACTCTGGAATGGAAATATATATAACTAATCAAATGGAAGAATTATTGGAAAACAAAAAAATATTAACACTTGCAAATAGCAGATATATGTTAATAGAGCTACCATTAGCAACAAATGTTAAATATTTTGACTATGTTGTATATTATTTAGAAGCAAAGGGAATAAAGCCAATAATTGCTCACCCTGAAAGGTATAAGTGTGTACAAAAAGATCCAGATATTGTCGAAGAATACATTGAAAAGGGATGCTTGATTCAATGCAATTATGGAAGTATTGTAAATTTATATGGACGTGAAGCTGAAAAAACTATTAAAACACTATTGAAAAAAAATCAAGTACATTTTTTAGGAAGCGATGTGCATAGGGAAAATGGAACTTATTTAATTATTTTAGATGCGATTAAAAAAATAAGAAAGATAATAGGAGAAAACAAAATTAATGAGCTTACAACAATAAATCCAAAAAAAATATTGCAAAATGAAGAGTGGCAATATTAATTATTAACAATTTAGAAAGGAATGTTAATAAAATATGAGAAAAATTAAAGTAATAGGTGTTATAATTCTGCTAATTTCCATTTTATCAACAAATGTAAAAGCATTAACAGAAAAAATAGAAAATGAAGAATCTAATATAACAGAAAAGATAGTAGATGAAAACAATACAAGCGAAAATATTACGGAGGAAAATAATACACAGGAAAATAATACACAGGAAAATAATACACAGGAAAATGTGACAGAACCAGAGCAAAATCACGAAGAAGAAAACAATTATTATGAGCCTGAGTATCCAAGCTACAATCCACCACGATATGAAGAAAGTAAATCTGAAAATGCGAATTTAAGAATAATAAAAATTGAGAATATGGAGCCAGAGTTTGATAAGGATACTACAGAATATTATTTAACAGTAGATTTAAATACCGAAAAAATAGATATAGAAACATATACAGACAGTGAAAAGGCAAAAGTAGCAATATATGGAAACGAGAATTTAAAAGAAGGAAAGAATACAATAGAAATAGTTGTTACAGCGGAAGCAGGAAATCAGAAAACATATTATATATATGTAACAAAAATTGATAATGCAAAAATGGCAAATGCTAATTTACAAACTTTAGAGATAGAGGGTGCAAGCATATCTCCAAAATTCAAAAACAATATATATAGCTACAATGTAACAATTGACAAAAATACAAAAAAATTAAATATTTTAGCAAAACCTGAAAATGAGAAAAGTAAAATAGAAATTGTTGGAAACTCCAATTTAAAAGAAGGAGAAAATATTATAAAAATAATAGTAACTGCCGAAGATGGAACAACAACAAGAACATATAAAATCAATGCGTATACTTCGCTAAATGACATTCAAGTTCAAGAGGAAGACAAAAAACCTGCAATTGTTGTTTTAGGAATACTTGGAATTACTATATTAATAATGGGAATAATAGTAATAACAAAAAATAAGAAAATATAAGAGCTGTAATTTCTTAAAGGGGGGATACAAATGATAAAAATGTATAATACAGATATTAATACAAACATCACAGAGGAAACCAAAGACCTAAAAAAAGGTAATTGGATTAACATGATATCCCCGACAGAAGAAGAAATTCAACGTGTATGTGCAGCACTTCAAATTAAACAAGACTTTATAAGATATTCTTTAGATGAAGAGGAAAAAGCCAGAATAGACACAGAAGATGATGACAATACAACATTATATATAATAGACATTCCTGTTATAGAAAGTGACAGAACTAGAAGAGTGTACGTAACAATGCCAATAGGTGTGATTTTTGTAAGAGATGATTATATAATTACAGTATCACAAAAAAATAATGATATTATTAAAGATATAAAAACAGAAAATGTTATAACATATAAGAAAAGTAGATTTTTATTACAAATATTATATGCAAACTCAAAAAAATTTTTAAGCTTATTATATAAGATAAATAAAGAATTAGAAAGTACAGAAAATAAACTAAAAAATTCTTTGCAAAATGAAGGGCTACTAAAAATGTTAGATCTAGAGAAGAGCTTGGTTTACTTTACAACATCTTTAAAATCTAATGAAGTTGTAATGGAAAAAACAACAAGAGGGAAAATTATAAAATTGTATGAAGAAGATGAAGACTTGCTAGAAGATGCTATTATAGAGAACAAGCAGGCTATAGAGATGGCAAAAATATATAGTGATATTTTAAGTGGTACAATGGATACATATGCTTCAATAATTTCTAATAACTTAAATGCGGTAATGAAAATATTAACATCTGTAACATTTATACTTGCCATACCAACATTAATAGCAAGTATATGGGGAATGAATGTAGAACTTCCATTTCAAAGAGAACCACTAGGATTTTTAATAATTACAGTTTTTTCTATAATAATGTGCATAGTTGCAACAATATGGTTAAAACGAAAGCGTATGCTAAATTAAAAGACACACACATACAGTGTGTTTTTTGACATATACTGGAAAGTATTGTATAATTAGTGATAGGTTAAAATACAAGGAGGATTTAAAATGTTAAATGCAGTAGGAGTAACAATTAGATTTGGAAAAAGAACATTGTTTGAAGATGTAAATATAAAATTTAATAAAGGATGCTGTTATGGAATAATAGGTGCAAATGGATCTGGGAAATCAACCTTTTTAAAAGTTTTATCTGGTGAGCTAGAGCCAAGCAAAGGAGAAGTTACAAAGGAAAAAACAGAAAGGCTATCTGTTTTAAAACAAGACCACTTTGCATATGAAGATTTTTCAGTTATTGATACAGTTATAATGGGAAATGAAGAACTGTATAAAATTAGACAAGAAAAAGATGCAATATATGCAAAGCCTGATTTTTCAGAAGAAGATGGAATGAAAGCGGCAAAGTTGGAAGAGAGATTTGCTGAACTTGATGGATGGAATTCAGAGGCAGATGCTAGTCAACTATTAAATGAATTGGGAATAGAAACAGAAAATCATTATAAAAAAATGTCTGAATTAGAAGGAAAAGAAAAAGTAAAAGTTCTTTTAGCTCAAGCATTATTCGGCAATCCAGATATACTACTATTAGATGAGCCAACAAATGACTTGGATTTAAAAACTATCAACTGGTTAGAAGAGTTTTTAATTAATTTTGAAAACACAGTAATAGTTGTATCACATGATAGGTACTTTTTAAATAAGGTATGCACACACATAGCAGATGTGGATTTTGGAAAGATAAAAGTTTATCCTGGTAATTACGATTTCTGGTATGAATCTAGTCAATTAGCATTAAAACAAATGAAAGAAGCAAATAAGAAAAAAGAAGAGAAGATAAAAGAATTGCAAGCATTTATAGCAAGATTTAGTGCAAACGCATCAAAATCAAAACAAGCTACATCAAGAAAAAAATCTTTAGAAAAGATAGAGTTAGACGAAATTAAACCATCGAATAGAAGATATCCATACATAGATTTTAAACCAGATAGAGAACCAGGAAAGGAAATTTTACAAGTAAAAAACATATCTAAAACTATAAATGGAGAAAAAATATTGAATAATGTATCATTTACAGTAAAGAATGGAGATAAAATTGCATTTTTAGCAGATAATGAAAATGCAAAAACTGTGTTATTTCAAATAATTGCCGGGGAACTGGAGCCAGATGAAGGAAGTCTTATTTGGGGTACAACAATTACACAAAGCTATTTCCCTAAGGACAATAACTATTTGTTTGATGTAGATTTGAATATAACAGATTGGCTAAGACAGTATTCAAAAGACCCAGATGAAACATATGTAAGAAGCTTTTTAGGAAGGATGTTGTTTTCTGGTGAGGAAGCATTAAAAAAAGTTGCAGTTTTATCTGGAGGAGAAAAAGTAAGATGTGTTTTATCTAAAATAATGTTATCTGGTGCCAACTTTTTAATAATGGACGAACCAACTAACCATCTAGATATGGAAAGTATAACGGCATTAAATGAAGGAATGACACGATTTAAGGGAAATATGTTATTCACATCACATGACCACCAACTAATGCAGACAGTAGCAAATAGAATAATAGATATAAAGCAAGATAAAACAATAGATAGAGAAGTAACATATAATGAATATTTAGGAATAGAATAACCATAGCAGAAATTGATGTATTTTTCTTGACAAATCTGGAATACGGCATTATAATAATACTTGTTCTAAGATTTGCTCAAGAAAATATGCGCCATTAGCTCAGTTGGTAGAGCAGCAGACTCTTAATCTGATGGTCGGAGGTTCGACTCCTCTATGGCGCACCAAATGCAATCTTTGTATTTGAATTTATAAAACATTGATTATAAATCCCAGTTGTTATATTTCAACTGGGATTCTTTAAAAACGGGAGTCAGTATGTTAAAAAAAGAAAAATTTATGAAAGAAGCGATAAAACAGGCTAAAAAAGCATATGACAAAGAAGAAATACCAGTAGGTGCTGTAATAGTAAAAGATGGAAAGATTATAGCAAGGGGTTATAATAAAAAAGAAGAAAAGAAAGATACCACACAGCATGCAGAAATTATAGCAATTCAGAAGGCAAGTAGAAAAATAGGTGCTTGGAGATTGCAAGATTGTGAAATGTATGTTACACTAGAGCCATGTGCAATGTGTACAGGAGCATTAATACAGGCAAGGTTGAAAAGGGTATATATAGGAACAATGGATCCAAAAACAGGAGCTTGTGGGTCGGTACTTAATTTGCTAGAAGATTACAAATTTAACCATAAAGTAGAAGTTGAAACAAACATAATGCAAAAAGAATGTGAAAAAATATTAAAAGATTTTTTTAAATATTTAAGAAGCAAAAAATAATAATTTTAATGGAGTGGTATCGAAGTGGTCATAACGAGGCTGATTCGAAATCAGTTAGTCTGCGAAAACAGGCACGTGGGTTCGAATCCCACCCACTCCGCCAATAATACAAGGAGGAAAAATGGAAACTGATAAAAGGAAACAAACCATAAAGTTTTATGTGGCTGTTACAGTATTAGTTTTAATATTAATAATTATAGCAATAATAATGATAAAATACGAGGTAGAAGGCGAGCAAAATATGCCATTTAAATTATCAAAAATAATAGTTGTTAGCACGGCCGAAGGAGTAGAACAACAAGGAACAGATAAAAAATGGGCATTTAACATATTTCAAAATAATGACATATATTTTTATATAGACAAAAACAATGAATATAAATCAGAAAAACAAATGTATATAGACAGTGTTAGTATAGAAAATATTGAAGTTATAAATTCTCCTCAAATCGGCGAGATTAAGGCATATATGCCAAATAGTTCAGAAGGAAGAATGTATAGCTATGCAGAAGATTCTATTGTAGATGAAGTTCTAAAGTATAATGGAGCAACACGTAGCGATTCTAGAAATTTGAAAATTGGAAATCAAGGTGGCAATATAGCAATAAGATTTAGTAATACGGGAATAGGAAAATATGAATCTAATGATGATGAACAAATTGTACATGATGGAACATTAATAAAAAAACTCGAAAAAACTACAGATGATATTAAGTTTACGGTTAACTTTGATTTTATAATAGTTATAAATAAAAACAAATACAAAGCAAAAATTACATTAGACTTGCCATGTGGAGATATTGTAGAAAATGGAACAGCTAATTACGAAAAATCAGACATGAAAGATATTATATTTAAAAGAGAAAAATAAAAGAAAGAAGGAATAAAATGAAAAGAATTTTAACAATTAATCCAGGGTCAACATCTACAAAAATAGCAGTTTTTGATGATGAAAAAATGGTTTTTAAAGAAAGCTTGACACATGAAACAGAAAGGCTAGCAAAGTTTAATGACATATCTGAACAACTGCCATATAGAACATCTATGGTAATTGAAACATTAAACAAAAATAATATTCCGTTAGAAAGTATTGATGCGTTTTCAGGTAGAGGTGGTGGACTAGTAGCAGTAAAAGGCGGAACATATGAGGTAAATGATAAATTATTGCATCATGCACAAATAGGATATACAATGAAACATGCCTCTGTATTGGGAGCACAAATAGCACATAATTTAGCTAAGATAAACAACAAAAAGGCATATGTTGTAAACCCAGTAACAGTAGATGAAAAACAAGAAATTGCTAGAATAACAGGTATTAAAGGTATATATGGTCAAACAGTTTTTCATGCATTAAACCAAAAAGAAGTTGCACATAAATATGCCAAAAGCATAGGAAAAAGATATGAAGATTTAAATTTAATAGTAGTTCATCTTGGTGGAGGAATATCTGTAGGAGCTCATAAAAATGGTAAAGTTATAGATGTAAATAATGGACTAAATGGAGAAGGACCATTTGCACCAACAAGAAGTGGAAAAGTATTGGCAACTGATTTAATTGATATGTGTTTTTCAGGTAAATACACTGAAAATGAAATTAAGGAATTAATTACTAAAAAAGGAGGATTGATTTCACATTTAGACACAAGCGATGCAAGAGATGTAGTAAAGATGATATCAGAAGGGAATAAGTATGCAAAACTTGTTTATGATGCAATGATTTATCAAGTTGCAAAAGAAGTAGGAGCGCAAAGTGTTGTACTAAAGGGGAAAATAGATGCTATAATATTAACAGGTGGAATAGCATATGAGGAATATTTTGTAAAAGGTCTAAAAGAATATATAGAATTTTTAGGAAAAATTATAATAATCCCAGGAGAAGAAGAAATGCAAGCACTAGCAAATGGTGTGCTAAGAGTATTAAATGGAGAAGAAGAAGCGCAAGAATATACAGGTATTCCTGTAAATAAAAACATTGTAGAAAAATGAAAACAAAAGACTAGTTTTGTCGAAAGCATTGATAAATAATAAAAATCAATATATTATAATAGAGGTATACATTAAAAAATTGTATATCTCTATTTTATTCAATAAATAAAAATTATTAATATCTAAATTAATTAAATTCTAAATAAAAACCACGAAGAGGTAAAATATGTTATCAATAGTAAAAAGCATGGCTCTATATGGATTAGATGGATGCCTTATTAATGTTCAGGTAGATGTAGCAAAGGGAATGCCACGGATGGGAGACAGTTGGGTTACCAGATACAAGTATAAGAGAGTCAAAAGAAAGAGTAAGAACAGCAATAAAAAACTCAGGATATGAATTGAGAAGTAGCAAAATAGTGGTGAATTTAGCTCCAGCAGAAATAAAAAAAGAGGGGCCATATTTTGATTTGCCAATTGCTGTTGGAATATTAATAAGCACAGAAGCAATAAAACAACAGGGATTAGAGGACACTATATTTATAGGAGAATTATCATTAGATGGAAAACTTATGAAAGTTAATGGAATATTGCCAATATGCATAGAAGCTAAAAAGCTAAATATAAAGAGAATAATAATTCCAAAAGAAAATGTGCAAGAGGCAGCAATAGTAAATGGAATAGAAATAATTGGAGTTAACAATTTAACAGAAATAGTGGATTTTCTAAATGGAGAGATAGTAATAAATGAGGAAAAAATAGACGCAGAAGAAATACTTAATAAAAATAACAAATATGCCTTGGACTTTTCTGATGTAAAAGGACAAGAAAATGTTAAAAGAGCATTAGAAATATCTGCAGCAGGTGGGCATAATGTACTGTTAATACGGCTCTCCTCGGTTCTGGCAAAACAATGCTAGCACGAAGAATACCATCTATATTGCCTGATTTAACCTTTGAAGAAGCCCTAGAAATAACCAAAATACATAGTATAAGTGGAAAATTAACGCAAAAATGTCCACTAATAACAACAAGACCATTTAGAGCTCCACACCATACAATATCGCCAATCTCCTTAATAGGCGGTGGAAAAGTTCCAAAGCCAGGAGAAATAAGTTTGGCACATTATGGAGTACTTTTTTTAGATGAATTACCAGAATTTAATAAAAATACACTAGAAGTTTTAAGAGCACCACTAGAAGATAATATTGTTACAATAAGCAGGGTAAATGCAACATTAACATATCCATGTGATTTTATGTTTGTTGCTTCTATGAATCCATGTCCATGTGGGTTTTATGGTGCATCAGACAAAGAATGTAATTGCAGTGAGCAAGCAATAAATAGATATATGGGAAAAATAAGTGGACCACTATTGGATAGAATAGATATTCAAATAGAAGTAACTCCGGTAAAATATGAAAAATTACAAGTGGAAAATATCAAAATAGAATCATCAGAAATGATAAAACAAAGAGTAAATATGGCAAGAAAAATTCAATTGAAAAGATATAAAGAAGATAAGATATATTCAAATTCACAACTAACGCCAAAATTAGTAGAAAGGTATTGCAAACTAGATGAGGAAAGTAAAAAAATATTACAATATGCATTTGAAAAGTTGCATTTAAGTGCAAGAGCACATGTTAGAATATTAAAAGTTGCAAGAACAATAGCTGATTTGGCGGAAGCGAAAAATATACAAAAAGAGCATATAGCAGAAGCAATACAATATAGAAATTTAGATAAAAAATATTGGAAAAATTAACAGAAAAAAGAATGGAGGCATTGAATATTAAAATAATAAAAATTACAGATGTTGAATATCCACATAGATTATTGAATGTAAAAACACCCCCTAAAAAAATATATGTAGAAGGAGATTATACATTATTAAGCAAAAATTCAATAGCAATTGTGGGCTCTAGAGATTGTACTCAATATGGGAAAAAATATGCTTTTGATTTTGCAAAGGAACTTTCAAAAAACAATATATGTGTAGTAAGTGGATTAGCAATGGGAATAGATGCGGAGGCACATTTAGGTGCATTAAGTCAAAAGGGAAGTACAATTGCTGTTATAGGAAGTGGATTTGAGCATATATTTCCAGAAGAACATACTAATTTGTATAATCAAATTATAAGATGTGGTGGATGCATTGTTAGTGAATATGAACCAAGTAGAAAGGCAGACTTAACAACATTTCCTCAAAGAAATAGAATAATTAGCGGACTAGCAATGGGAACTTTAGTAGTAGAAGCGGGTTATAGAAGTGGAAGCAGTATAACAGCTAAATATACCATAGAAGCTCAAAAGCCACTTTTTTGTATACCAAGCAATATAGACAGCAAACAAGGAGTTGGGACAAATAGACTATTAAAGCAAGGAGCTATATTAATTACATCACCTGAAGATATATTAGATTTTTACATATTACCTGAAGAGCAAGAAAAAGAAATCGAAATGCCAGAACAGTATCAAAAAATATATAGATATCTTCAATATGAACCTATAAATATAAACGAAATAAGTAGAAAGGCCAATATAAATATGCAAGAGTTAAATAGTATTTTATCTTTGATGGAAATAGATGGTTATGTAAAAAGCATGCCAGGCAATAGCATTTGCAAATGTTAGGAGTAATATATGTATTTAAAACATGAATTAGGTATATTAGGTGAACAAATTGCAACAAACTATTTAAAAAGTCAAAACTATGAAATATTAAATAGAAATTTTAGTTGTAGACAAGGAGAAATAGATATTATAGCAAAAGATAATAAAGAGTATGTATTTGTGGAGGTAAAAACGCGTACCAACTCTTATTATGGAGAACCTGTAGATTCTGTAAATAAAATAAAGCAAAAACATTTAAAAAGAACAATAGAATATTATATATATATAAATAAATTAGAGGAAGAAGCTATTAGAATGGATATAATAGAAATATATATAGCAGATAAAAACTATGTTTATCATATTAAAAATGTATTTTAAAGGGACAGCCCTTTGAATGATATGAATTTGTAACAAAACTGTAATAATTTTGTAATATAAAATAAAAACGTAGGCAAATAGGCGTTTCAACAAAAAAGTTGTCAAAAAAACAGTTTGAAATTAATGGAAAAATAGCCGGAAAATATTAAAAAAACAATAAAAAAAACGCATATGTTACATAACAAATATGAGTTTGACATTATAAAAAAGATAGGATATTATAGGGATAAATTAAAAACGAAAACAAAAAATTATCACATAAGAAGAAATTGAAAATAACTAAAGAAATCCTCTGCTGTACAGAGATAAAATAAACAAAATATATAAGGGGGTACTCACATGCAGGTAATTAAAAGAGATGGAAAAATAGTAGACTTTGATAGGTCTAAAATAAGAACAGCTATAGAAAAAGCAAATAAAGAGGTAAAACCAAAAGAGCGTGCTTCTAAGGAAGAGATAAATGAGATTATAAACTATATAGAGGAGCTAGACAAAAAGAGAATTTTAGTAGAAGATATACAAGACATTATTGAGGAACAATTAATGTCTTTTGGAAAATATGCACTATCAAAAAAATATATTACATATCGTTATACAAGAGCATTAGTAAGAAAATCAAACACAACAGATCAGTCAATAAAAGAACTAATAGAAGGAGAAAACGAGTACTGGAATAACGAGAATTCAAACAAAAATGCACAAGTTGTAACAACTCAAAGAGATTACTTAGCGGGAATAACAAGTACAGATATAACAAGAAGATTTTTATTACCGGAAGATGTAGTAAAAGCACATGATGAGGGAATTATTCATTTTCATGATGCAGATTATTTTGCGCAAAATGCCTTAACAAATTGTGAATTAATTAATTTAGAGGACATGCTACAAAATGGAACAATAATGAATGGAGTTATGATAGAAAAACCACATAGATTTTTGACTGCAATGACTATAGCTACACAAATAATTTTAGGAGTTACATCATCTACATATGGTGGAGCAACAGTTTCCCTAACACATTTGGCACCATTTGTAAGAAGTAGTTATGACAGATATTATAAAAAATATAAACAAAGAGGATTATCAGAGAAACAATGTGAAGAATATGCAAAGCAAGACATAAAGAAAGAAATTGAAGATGGAGTTCAAACATTTAATTATCAGGTAAACTCAATGACAAATACAAATGGACAAGCGCCATTCTTATCAGTTTGCATGTATTTAGGAGAAACAGACGAATACAAAAAAGAATTGGCAATGATTATAGAAGAATTCTTAAAACAAAGAATAGAAGGTTTCAAAAATGAAAAAGGAGTTTATATAACACCTGCATTTCCAAAATTATTGTATATATTAGAAGAAGACAACATCCGTAAAGGAAGTAAGTATTGGTATTTAACAGAATTAGCAGCAAAATGTACTGCAAAAAGATTAGTACCAGATTATATTTCAGAAAAGAAAATGAAAGAATATAAAATAGATAAAAACGGAAATGGAAATTGTTATCCATGTATGGGTTGCCGTTCATTCTTAACCCCATATGTAGATCCAGAAACTAATAAACCAAAGTATTATGGAAGATTTAATCAAGGAGTTGTAACAATAAACTTGGTAGATGTAGCATTATCTTCAAACCAAGATGAAGATAAATTCTGGAAGATATATGAAGAAAGATTAGAGCTATGCCATAAGGCTTTAAGAATTAGGCATGAAAGATTAAGCAAAGTAACAAGTGATGTAGCACCAATTTTATGGCAACATGGAGCATTAGCAAGACTAAAAAAAGGTGAAAGCATAGACAAACTATTACATAATGGTTATTCAACAATATCACTAGGGTATGCAGGGTTATATGAATGTGTAAAATACATGACAGGTAACAGTCATACAGATGGTGGAGTTGGAGAAGCTTTTGCATTAAAGGTAATGCAAAAACTAAATGACAAATGTAAACAGTGGAAAGAAGCAGAACAAATAGATTACAGTGTATATGGAACACCAATAGAATCTACAACATATAAATTTGCGAAATGTCTAAAAAAGAGATTTGGAGTAGTAGAAGGAATTACAGACAGAAACTATATTACAAATTCTTACCATGTACCAGTATTTGAAGATATAGATGCATTTTCTAAGCTAAAATTAGAAAGCAAATTCCAAAAATTGAGTCCTGGAGGAGCTATATCATATATTGAAACGCCAAATCTACAAAACAACTTAGAAGTTGTATTACAAGTAATTCAATTTATATATGATAATATTATGTACGCAGAACTAAATACAAAATCAGACTATTGCCAAAAATGTGGATTTGATGGAGAGATTTTGATAAATGATAATTTGGAATGGTATTGTCCGAACTGCGGAAATAAAGATCATAATACTTTAAATGTTGCAAGAAGAACTTGTGGATATATAGGAAGTCAATTTTGGAATAAAGGTAGAACACAGGAAATCAAAGAAAGAGTATTACATATAGATAATAAAGATGACGAGTAAAGAAAAATTTATAATTAAATTTATGACATAATGAAGGGAAGAGATAAAATATGAAATACAACAAAATTAGAAAAATGGATATAGCAGATGGCCCAGGAGTAAGAGTATCCATATTTATGCAGGGATGTGCTTTTAACTGTAAAAACTGCTTTAATCCAGAGACACATGACTTTAACGGAGGCAAAGAATTTACAGATGAAACAATAAATAGGGTAATGGAACTTTGCAATAATGATCACATAGAGGGATTGTCTATTTTGGGCGGAGAACCAATGCATCCTAAAAATATAGAAGGTACAACTAAACTTGCAAAAACATTTAAAGAAAAATTTCCAAATAAAAATTTATGGGCATGGACAGGTTTTAAATTTGACAAGGACTTGAAAGATAAAGAAGTAATGCACTATATAGATGTACTAGTAGATGGGCAATATGCAGATGAATTACACAATCCCAAACTAGAATGGCGAGGTTCAGAAAATCAAAGAGTAATAGATGTGCAAAAAAGTCTAAAAAAAGGAGAAGTGACAGTATGGGAAGATGCTTCCTAACTGGCACTTTTGCCTTTTATTTTTTTTGCAAAACTATTTATTTTGTAGTGACTATATGCTATAATTATGTCATAATTGTTTTGGGAGGCATAATATGATTTTTAAAGACTATTATAAAATACTTGGATTAGATACATCCAAAGCAACTAATGAAGAAATAAAACTGGCATATAGAGAGCAGGCGAAAAAATATCACCCAGACATAAACTCAAATAATAGATTTTCAGAAGAAAGATTTAAGGATATAAATGAAGCGTATAAAACTTTATCTGATATGGCTTTAAGAAGAAAATATGATAGAATGTGGAATTCACGTATAGGTAAAAACAAAAAAGAGGAAACAGCCAATAGTTCAAACAAAAGTTCAACAATTGGAGATTTTTTTAGTATGTTTTTTGGAGAGAATAATTTAGAAAATGGAAAAGTCACAAAAAAAATCCCTGTAAAAGGTGAGAACATAGAAACAGAAGTAGATGTTAATATAGAAGAGGCTTTTTTTGGAACAGAGAAAAAGATATCTCTTAGAACAATAGATGGCAAGATGAAAACTTTTGCAATTACCATTCCAGAAGGAATAAGAAATAATGAAAAGGTAAGATTGCTTGGACAAGGTAAAGAAGGCATTAACGGTGGAAAGAATGGAGATTTATTTATTAAAATAAATATACAAAATGGGAAAAAATACAGACTAAATGGATTGGATCTATATACAGACTTAAAAATTACGCCTTGGGAGGCAGCACTTGGAACAAAAGTAAGCATAAATTCTATAGACGAAACAGTTTCGTTATGTATTCCACAAGGAACAGAAAGTGGAGAAAAAGTTAGAATTCCAAACAAGGGTTACAAAGATGGAAAAGGCGGAAGAGGGGATTTAGTAGCAGAAGTTAAAATAATGGTTCCAAAAAATTTAAATGAAGAAGAAAAAAAATTATTCGAAAAATTTAATAAGATATCAAGATATAATCCAAGGGAGGCATAAATATATTGACATAATACAAAAAAGATGCTATAATAATAAATGAGTTAAAAACGAAAGAACAAACCTATTAATGGATTATAGGAAAGGAAGAAAAATGGATGCAATAAAAGGTAAATATTTTAGTATCACTGATCCAAAAGGAGTAAACACAGTAATATATAAAGTTAATCAAACAGAAAAAGTGATTTCCGAAAATGCTCCTAAATATACAGTTGAAAGATTATTTGTTACAGAAGAGCTTAAGGGCGATTTAAAGAAAAAAACTTTCTTTGTAGAAGAACCAGGTGAATCTGAAAAATTAGTTATTTTATCATTTGGAAAAGAAAAAGTTATAGTAAATATGGGAATTTTAGAGAATGGCAAATTAAGCATATCTAAAAAACCATTACCTATAAAGTTAAATACTTTATATTCGGAAAAAGAAATGGAATATAGAGAATTTAGATATACACCAAATTTAAAAAGACCTATATCAATAATTGACCCAGAAACAACAGAGGAAGTCAAACCAGTACTATATTTTGATAAAGAAACAAATGAGGTAAGAGGCAAATGCAAATTAAAACCATATAAGTCATATTTTGCATTTGAGATAAAAGAAGACAATAGTGATGATATATAGGAGGTATTATAGTGAGTCCAAATGTACAAGTTAAAGTTTTTACTAGCAAATTCAAAGAAAAAGCAGTGAATATAATTGATAGTGGAACAATACAAATGGGAATAGAAACAGAAAAAGGAAAAGAAAATGTTACTTCCATAGTTGTATACGACGGAGTTCTTAAAGATGGAATAATAAAGAAAGCGAATGAGGAAGTAAAAGAAAAATAGAAGATAAAACTAAAGAAAAGGTGATTTAATATGGGATATAAATTAAATACTGCATTAAAGAAAAGCAAAACAAGCATAATTATAGCACTAGTATTATGGGTAATTGTAACTGTAATACTAGTTTCTCCATTTTCATACACATTGGGAAAGTCAATGGCAAATGGAAAGTTTGACTTAAGTATATTTTTAGAACAACTAGGACCTGCAATGACAAGCTTTACAACATTATTTAAGATTTTTTCAGAAGGATATGCAAAATATTTTTGGTCAACCTTAAAAATATTTTCCGTAATATACTTGGCAATTACTGTAATAGGAATACTTAAGGCAAGACCAAAACATGAGTATACAGATATAGAGCATGGCTCAAGTGATTGGAGTGAGGGCGGAGAACAATATAGTATTTTAAGTAAAAATAAAGGAATTATATTAGCCCAAAATAATTACTTGCCAGTAGATAAAAGAGGAAATGTTAACGTATTGGTAGTTGGACGGTTCTGGTTCTGGTAAATCAGCATCATACTCTATACCAAATGCATACCAAATGCTTGGATCATATATATTTACAGATCCAAAAGGCGAATTATACGATAAAACAGCAGGATACTTAAAAAAGAATGGATATGACATAAAAGTATTAAATTTAGTTAATCCAGCTAATAGCGACGGATATAATCCATTAATGCACATAGCAAGTGAAATAGATGTAGACGTTATAGCAAATACAATAGTAAAAGGACAACAAGGAGAAGGAAGCAAGGCGGATCCATATTGGGACGATATGGCAGAAATGCTTTTAAAAGCGCTTATTTACTACCTTATGGCGGTAAGACCGGAAGAAGAGCAAAACCTAGCCAGTTGTTCAGAGCTTGTAAGGGCGGCTAATGCAAATGGGGGAAGCAACTTACTTACAGACTTAATTAACCAGTTGCCATATGATCACCCTGCAAGAATGTATTATAAATCTATAGAAATAGCACCGGAAAAAACATATGGTTCAATATTAAGTTCTTTACAGTCGAAACTTGGTAAATTCGATTCAAAGGAAATTGCAGAGGTAACATCTACAGATACAATAGATTTTGAAACAATAGGAAGCAGAAAAACAGCAGTGTATGTAATATCTTCAGATACACATAAGGCATATGACTTCTTGCTTACAATATTCTTCTCACAAATGATACAACAATTATATGATTTTGCAGATAAAAGTGGAGGAAGACTAAAAGTACCAGCATTCTTTATTTTGGATGAGTTCGCTAATATAGGACAAATACCAGACTTTGATAAAAAAATATCAACAAGTAGAAGTAGAGGAATATCATTTAGTGTTATATTGCAAAACTTAGACCAATTGGAAGCCGTATACGAAAAATCCCACGAAACTATTATGGGAAACTGTGATACACACGTATTCTTAGGAAGTAACTCTTTTAAAACGGTAGAATATTTTTCAAAAGCATTAGGAGAAAAAACAATAACAAGAGATAATATTTCTGTAAATAAAGATAAACAAATGGCTAGACAGGGATATAGTACATCAGACCAAATAATGGCAAGAGCTTTGATGACACCAGATGAGTTGAGAAGAATGGATAATGATTTATGTATCATATACGAAAAAGGCTTAAAACCAATAAAAGCAAAAAAATATTATTATTTTGAAACACCAATGATAAAGCAGTTAAATGAATATAAATTAAATCACTTGGAGTTTGACGTTGGAAACAGAGGAGAATGGAGAAAATTTAATCCAAACAACCCATATTTTGAAGAGGAAAAAGAGCAACCAAAGGATTTAAAAGTAGATTCATTAGATGATTTATTTAATGATGATGATAATAAACAGGAAAGCAATGAAAAACCTAAAAATAAAACAAATAGTATACCAGATGCTCCAATCCTACCAGATTCTGACGACTTTTCGTATGATATACAAAAGGAATTAGAAGCAAAGTTTGACGAACTGTTTGGAACCGAAGGCTCAGATACATCAAATAAAAATTCATAAATGAAAAGCATTCAAAACGAATGCTTTTTTCTATTGACAATATAATAAATATGGAGTACAATTGTTCTGTATAAAGGAGGCAATATGAAATTTGTACATATAGCAGATATGCATTTTGATGCGCCATTTGTAGTTTTAAATAGTAGAACCAATTGGGGAGAAATACGCAGAATAGAGCAAAGAGATGCACTAAAAAAAATAATAAATTATATAAAAGAAAATAATATTAAGTTTTTATTTGTGGCAGGTGATTTATACGAAAACGAACAAATAAGAGAATCAACAATTGAATACATAAATGACTTATTTAAACAAATTCCTAACACGAAAGTATTCATTTCACCAGGCAATCATGACCCTTATATAAATAATTCTTATTATAAAACATTTCAATGGGCAGAAAATGTAATAATATTTTCTCAAAACCAAAAAGTGTATGAAACTTCAGATGCTGATATATATGGTATTGCATTTACAGACTTCTATTGTAAAGATTTAAAAGTAAATGAAATAAAAATAAATAATAAAGACAAATTGAACATCTTGGTAGTACACGGAACCGTAGATGGATCATTAGAAAATGTAGAATACAATCCAATGAAAAAGTCTATGTTAAAAGAATTGGGTTTTGACTATATTGCACTGGGGCATATACACAAATTGAACTATAATACAGAAGAAAATCAAAGAATAGTTTATCCAGGCTCTACAATATCATTAGGATTTGACGAATTAGGACAACATGGAATGATAGTGGGAGAATTGGAAAAAGATAAAATTAATCTAAAGTTTATTCCTGTAGATAATAAAGAATTAAAAGAAATTAATGTAGAAGTAACAAATATAAATGATAAAGAAGAATTAGTAGAAAAATTGAACAGTTTGCAATTAGAAGAAAATATTTTATATAAAGTAATTTTAACAGGAAAAAGAAAATTCGAAATTAATATTTATAATTTATATAAGTTAAATATTGATGACAGAATAGTAAAAATTAAAGACAATACAAAACCAGATATAGACATATCAGCAGTAGCTAGACAAAATAATTTAAAAGGATTATTTGTAAAAGAAATTTTAAATGAAATGGAAAACAGCAATATAGATAAGAATACGTTAGAAAATGTATTAGAAATAGGATTGGATATATTAGAAAAATAGAGGAGAACAAATTTTGAAAATAGAAAATATTAAAATAAATTCTTTTGGAACATTAAAAAATAAAGAAATTAATTTAGATAAAAATGTGAACATTATATATGGAAAAAATGAAAGTGGTAAGTCTACCCTATTAACATATATAAAAACAGCATTTTATGGAATATCAAAGAATAAAAATGGTAAACAAATATCAGATTTTGACAAATATAAACCATGGAGTGGAGAAGAATTTTCTGGGAAAATTAAGTACATTTTGGATGATGGAAGCAAATATGAAATTTTTAGAGACTTTAATAAAAAAAATGCTAAAATATATAATGATAATCTAGAAGATATAACAAAACAATTTAATATGGATAAAAAAGAAGGTTCACAATTTTTTATAGAGCAGGTGGGTTTAGACGAGAATATGTTTACATCAACAATAATGTCAGGTCAACAAGAAGTCAAATTAAATGAACAACAACAAAATGTATTGGTACAAAAAATAGCTAACATAGCGGGAACAGGAGATTCAAATTTATCTTATAATAAAGCAAAAGAAAAATTAAATAAAAAACAATTAGAAGAAGTTGGGACAGAAAGAACGCAAGGTAAGCCAATAAATATACTAAAAAGTAAAATTAAATATATATCAGAGATGTTAGAAAAGTTAAATTTGTACAAACAAGAAAAAATAACAATAGAACAAAAGAAAAAAGATTTAGAGAACAAAATACAAGGACAAGAGCAAAGAAGAGAGCTAATAAAAAAAATAAGTGAATTAAGTGAAAAAATAAGAATAGAAAGTGAAAAGGTTAATTATAAAAATAAAATTAAAGAAGAAAAGCAAGATGAAATAGAAAATTTGAAGAGAGAAAAAGAAGAAATAACAAATATATCAAGAAACAAGAAAAATAAAAATGAATGGTATTGGATAATAAATGCAATAATGATTGTTTTAATGGCTATTAGTATAATAGCGTTAAAAAACAAATATATTACATATACTATTTTAACAGTATTAACATGTACATTAGTATTAGAATATATAATAAAAATAAACAAAATTAAAAGAAATAAGGATTTACAAAAAAATAAAATTGATTTGTTAAATACAAAAATTGACTTTTTACAAAAGCAGAAAAATGATATAGAACAAGATATAAAAAGAGAAAAAGATAATTTAGAAAAAGAAAAAGAAGAAATAAAAAATAAATATAATATTGAGTTATACGACATAGAAAATAGTAAAAATGATTTAGAAGAAATAACAAGCAGAATAAATGAAGAAAAAATAAAATTAAACACATTAGAAGTAGAGGAAAAAAGTATAGTAAATAAACTTGAAGACTTAATAAAATTAGAAGAAGAGTTTGCAACAATACATGAGCAGTTAAAAGAAATTGAACAGAAAAACTATGAAATTAATTTAGCAAAAGACTTTTTAGAAAAAGCATATGAAAAAATGAAAAAAAATATTACACCTAAATTTACATTTAATTTATCAGAAAATATAAAAAATATAACTAATGGAAAATACACAAATATTAATGTTAATGATGAAAACGGATTAATTGTAGAGATTCAAAATGGAGAATATATACCTGCAGAAAGATTGAGCATTGGCACAATAGATCAATTATACCTATCTCTAAGAATATCTATGATAGAAGAAATTTCTAAAGAAAAAATGCCTATAATTTTAGATGAAGCATTTGCATACTTTGATGATGAAAGATTAGAAAATATACTTAAATATTTAACTCAAAAATATAAACAACATCAATTAATTATATTTACATGTACAAATAGAGAAAAGAACATACTAGATAAATTAAATTGTATATACAATAGTGTAGAACTTTAAAGTTGCAGAGGCATTGAAAAAGCTATAAATATGTTGTATAATGAATAAGTCAAATTTTATTAAGGAGAGGAAAAAATGTTTCAAAAATTAGAAGACGTAGAAAAAAAATATATTGACTTAACAGAAAAAATAAGCGACCCAGAAGTTATAAGCAGACAAAATGAGTGGAAAGTAATGATGAAAGAGCATTCGGAATTAGAGCCAATCGTTGAAAAATACAGAGAATACAAAAAAGTAGAAAAAAACTTAGAAGAAGCAAAAGAAATGATGAATGACCCAGAATTGAAAGAATTGGCAGAAACAGAAATGCTAGAAGCGAAAGAAAAACTACCAAAGATAGAGGAAGAACTTAAAATACTGCTAATCCCAAAGGATCCAGATGATGATAAAAACGTAATATGTGAAATAAGAGGAGGAGCCGGAGGGGACGAGGCAGCACTATTTGCAGGAACTTTATATAGAATGTACTCAATGTATGCAGAAAGAAAACACTGGAAATTAGAAGTATTAAATGAAAATGAAACAGAGTTGGGCGGATATAAAGAAATATCATTTATGATTTCTGGAAGAGGAGCATATAGTAGATTAAAGTTTGAAAGTGGAGTTCATAGAGTACAAAGAGTTCCAGACACAGAAGCAAGTGGTAGAATACACACTTCTACAGCTACAGTTGCAGTATTACCAGAAGTTGAAGATGTGGATATAGAACTTAACCCAGCAGATATAAAAATGGAAGTATTTAGATCATCTGGTGCAGGAGGGCAACACGTAAATAAAACTTCATCAGCAGTTAGATTAATACACATACCAACAGGAATGGTTGCAGAATGTCAAACAGAAAGATCTCAAGTTCAAAATAGAGAATATGCCATGAGAATGTTGAGATCACGTTTATATGAAAAAGAAAAACAAGAAAGAGACGCTAAGTTAGCAAATGAAAGAAAAACACAAGTAGGTAGTGGAGATAGAAGTGAAAAGATAAGAACATACAACTATCCACAAGGACGTATAACAGACCATAGAATAGGAATGTCTATTTATCAAATAGAGGACTTTTTGAATGGAAACCTAGATGAAATGATAGATAATCTAATTGCCGCAGATAGAGCAGAAAAATTAAAAAGTACAAATGATTGCTAGTTAAACTTAATGTTTAAATGTACAATTTTAAAGAAATATAAAAAAAGATTGAAAAATGGAATTTTTTGTTGTAATATGTAAGAAAAAAGAAAGGGGGAGTTTGAAATGTATAATAGTTACGGTGTGAGTTCAACAATATTAGATTCTTCACCAAAGTTTGTAGCTAGTGGTATATGGACAATTGTATCAGTAATACTTGCAATAATTGGAGGAATAGTATTATATTTTACATTTTTGAGCAAAAAAAATGAAGGAAAATTTACAGGATTTCTAGGATGGTTGTATGATTTTCTTACATTTAAAAAAATGATGATAGAAAACGTATTAAAAATACTGTATATTATAGTTGCTTTATTTGTTACATTGTCATCATTTGGATTAATGTCAATAAGTTTTTTAGCATTTTTATTAACATTAGTTATAGGCAATGTATTAACCAGAGTTATATATGAACTATTACTAGTCAAACTTGTAATATGTAAAAATACAACAGAGATAAACAAAAAATTGAATAAATAAAATAATTATACAACAGAAACCTAATGGCTATTTAAGCTATTAGGTTTTTTTTCTAAAAAAGATAATTAGATTGCAATTAATAAGATAAAAGATATATAATAAAAAAAATGAACTAAAACACAAAGGCAAAAGTCTTATTAATAGGAGGAAGAAAAATGGTAGATATAGAAAGAGCCATAAAAGGAGATAAAGAAGCATTCAGCAGAGTGATAATGCAAAATAAAGAGGTAATGTACAAAACAACTATGATAATACTAAAAAATGAAGATGATGCTTATGATGCTCTACAAAATGCACTAATACGAATGTACCAAAACATAGGTAAATTAGAAAGTAAAGAAGCATTTAATTCCTGGAGCAGAAGAATAATAATTAACTGCTGTTATGATTTAATAAATAAAAACAAAAAAGTAATAGATATAACATCAAAAATGGCAGAAAGTTATGAAGAAACAAAAGAGGATGTTTATGATTGTGAAGATTCATTTGTTCAGCTTCTAGAACAAATAAAACCAGAGCTAAGGCTCACTGCTACATTGTACTATTATGATGATTTATCAATTAAAGAAATTGCACAAACATTGGATATACCAGAAGGAACTGTAAAATCAAGGTTAGCAGTAGCAAGAGAAAAGTTATATGAAATGTTAGTACGAGAAAGGAGGGAAGTAAATGGTTAGTGATAAAGAGAAAGATTTATATATAAAATCTAATATTAAGGATGGAAAAATACCACATAAAATTGATGAACTATTTGAAAATCAACTAAAAATAATAGGAGGAGAAAAAATGGAAGAAAATATTAATGAAACTATAAACGAAGAAAAACAACAAAAACCAAAGAAAAAAGGAAAAGCACTAAAAATTATATTATCAGTTGCAGCGTGTGCTGTGTTAGCACTTGGAGGAGGAAACATATATGCAACAACAAAGGGATACGATAACGTATTTTTCATGATAAAAGATTGGATTACACAATCTACAGAGACAGATAAGAAAGATAAAATATTATCTGACAGAGATATAACAATATCTTATCAACCTATACAGATAACAGACAACATTAGCATATTGATATCTAAAATGCAAATTAAAGACAATGACGCAAAATTATTTGTGTCAGTAAGAAGAAACGATGTTGAAAAAGAAGGAGAATTACCATTAAACTATAAAATATATAATTTAAAGAAAAATATTTTATGCGACCAAAATAGTAAAGAAGATAGTAATTCAAAAGAATCTATTTTTGAAGACGAATTAATTATAAAAAATTATTCACAACAAGATACAATATTAGACTTTGAAATATATAAACCTAATGGTGAATTGCTAACAACACTATATATAAATCTAGAAGATAAAGAAATAAATGTAGTTGGAATGGGAGAATATTTGGAAAAAATTTCTGAAATAGAGTTGAAAAAATTCTTAGAAAGTATAACTGAATTACCAAAAGCAGGAAAGAAATATAATAGCGTAAATTGCATAGACATTCCTAATATATCATATAGTAATGGGATTTATACAACAACATACACATATTGCTTTTTAGTTAATTCATTATTTGATATACAAGATACTAGTAAAATAGATATATACCAAAATACAGCAGTAATAAAATCAAAAGAAAGTAATGGAACAAAGGAGTTTGAATTAGTATCTATAGGACAACCAATTCAAATACAAAAAGCAGAAATACCAGAAGGAAATTTAAATTCATTGCTTCATGGAGATGTAAACTGTGATGGAATGGTTAACGAAGAAGATGAAACATATCTACTAAGACATTTGGCAAATTGGCCAGGATACGAATTAACAGAGCAAGGATGGATAAATGCAGACTTAGATAATGATGGCAAAGTAAACAATAGAGATGGTATGATATTAGCAAGACATTTAGCAAATTGGCCAGGATATGAAACATTACCATTTAAACCAATATTATCAGTATTATATGGAGATGTAAACTGTGACAAAATAGTTGATAAAGCAGACGTAGAATATTTACAAAATAGTTTATTAGAAATGGAAGGATATCCACTAACACCACAAGGAAGAGTAAATGCAGATGTTAATGAAGATAAAAAAATAGATGATGCTGATGCATTGATAATATTGAGACATATAGAAGGAATGGCAGGATATGAAACATTACCAGTAAAACCATCAACTTCAGTACTATATGGGGACGTAAATTGTGATGGAGTAGTTGATAATGCAGATGTAGAATATTTAACAAGATATTTAGCAAATTGGCCAGAATACGAATTAACAGAGCAAGGAGCTTTAAATGCAGACGTAGATTGTAATGGGAAAGTAAACAATAGAGACCGTCTAATTTTAACAAGGCATTTGGCAAATTGGGAAGGATATGAAGTATTACCATACTCAGAAACAAGATTATATGGAGATGTAAACTGTGATGGAATAGTTAACGAAGAAGACGTTACTCATTTAGAAAGATATTTAGCACATTGGGAAGGATATGAATTAACAGAGCAAGGAAATTTAAATGCAGATGTAGATTGCAGTGGAAATTTAAATCCAAAAGATTGTGTAATATTAGCAAGACATTTAGCAAACTGGGAAGGATATGAAACATTACCATATACCAAATAAAAATATTATATGTAATTTTTATAATTTTTCTTCAATATATTAGTAATAAAATAATTTGTAAAAGGTTAAAGTAGAATACTATCTATTTAATGCCTTTAGAAGGGAGATTATAAATGAACAATCTGCTAAAAACAACATTAATAGGACTTTTCTTTGGCACATTTGGAACTACAATAGGAGGAATAATAGGAGTTACCTTTAAAAATACATCAAAGAAATTTTTAAGTTTTGTTTTAGCATTTGCATCCGGACTTATGATTTCGATAGTATGTTTTGACCTAATACCAGAGGCCTTTAATTTAACTGGCATAGTAAACATATTTATAGGAATAATGTTTGGAATAGTTACAATGATAGTATGTGATATATTAGTAGATAGAAAATTTAATAATAAGATTAAATTTAAAGACAATAAAAATACATTGCTAAAAACAGGAATAATAGTAAGTATAGGATTAGCATTGCATAACTTCCCAGAAGGGTTAGCGATTGGCTCGGGATTTGAAGCATCAATAAAACTAGGACTATCACTTGCAATAGCAATATGCTTACATGATATCCCAGAAGGAATTTCTATGGCAGTACCAATGAAAAATGGTGGTATGAACCCAATAC
>ERZ773224.152-NODE-152-length-93746-cov-5.049653_pt1 | contig 93746 bp, 79 predicted proteins | sample MGYA00580526_ERZ773224 | MGnify/ENA primary metagenome ERZ773224 (study PRJEB29015, sample SAMEA2737743) | human gut metagenome | biome: human gut; feature: human-associated habitat; material: faeces | place: China | collected 2012 ... | reverse complement strand
TAGGCTGGTTAAGTCCGGTTGAATTTAGAATTAAAAGAAAAATTGCATAACAAAAGAGTAATAGCTTTTGCTACTACGCTTTTAAGTCTAACTTTTTGGGGTCACTACAGTTCTGTAAGGCTTTTACTTTATTTATATTTCATTTTTGTTTCTATTATATCTACAGCTTCAAGAACCTTGTTGTATTTTAGGTACTTGATTTTGTAGAATTTTCTTTTGTTTGAATAAACATAAATTCTTAGGTGAGCAGTTTTGTAAAAAACTTGGAAAGGACTTTGCCTAATCTGTACATACTGAATTTTGTCATACGGAATGTAAGTTCTTGTAATGTTCAGCTTATCAAAGTAATCAATCTGTACTGCTTTATCACAAATGGTTATGCTACTTTTTGTGTAGGAATAAATTCTGAAAAATAGCCAGTAAACAAATACTCCAAGTATAGCGAATAAAGGAAATCTAACAATTTCTGCAAAATAACCTAGGTAGTGAAGTATTAGCATTGCTGCAACAGTACCTAATATACAATAGAAAGGAAACCATAGGTAGGACATAAATTCTGTCTTTTTAGGTTTAACTTTGTAGTTTTCTTCTGTTGGCAGAGTTGTGATTTTGCTGAGAATTTTGTTGATATTTTCTTCTCTGTCAGCAGGTATAAGCAAACTTCTGTCACCTTTTTGTGCACCACTGCCTATTGTTTGAATGTAGGCACTTTTTAGACGAAGAAGTAACATCAGTACACTTTGCTTTATTTGAATTGCATTTAACTTTTCCGTAGTTGTAACAAATTCATATCTGTTCAGTAATCCTCTTGAAATGTGGATTATGTTATTCTTTATCTTTGTTGAGAAAAACGCATTGCTTGAAAGCTGATACACGTAGGCAATACCCCAACAAATTATCAGTAATGTTGCAAGACCGGATACAGCAGGAGGTACACCAATCTTAATAATGTAAGAAGAAATATCCAGCCTATTTACAAAATAGTTTTTAAAAATATCCACAACAATATCGGAGGTTTTATATAGGACAGGTGCTATAATAAGCAAACCTGTAAGTGCGTTACTCCATGTTGCAGCCATTAGAATTATTCTAAGGAAACCACCATTATACTTTAGGTCAACATCTTCTTTGCCGAAAATCTCAGCCTTTAGTGCAAGGTCGTTCTTTTTACTTAGAAAAAGATTGTAGTCACCTTTAGCAGTATAAGAACCGGGTGTGTTTATAATAACCTTCCTTGCTCTGAAAATTCTGTACATAAATGCCCTTTCAACATAAACAGACTGAATACAGTTGTAGGGAATATCAGCTCTTTTTTTAAAGAAAAATCCTTTCTTTGTATAGACACTTTTCTCTTTCTCTAGGTACATTGTACTTCTGTATTCAAGAATAATATACGCAAATAGAAAAACAACACACAAAGCAGAAATAGAAAAGTTAGTGATAAAAGCAGCAGTTGTTGTTGGCTTATACAAAAGGTTTTGTAGTACAGGAACAACAAGCAAAGGAAATAGCCTTGTTAAATCATATAAAATTGTATAGAAGTGAGCTTTCTTGTATAGCTTACTGTTCCTAAATTTCACAACAATATCCTTTCTTTATTCTTTGTATGACCTAAATAATCTTCCTAAGTCGGCATCAACCTGACTGACATAAGCAGTAGCACCTGCAGTATGGAATGCTACAGTATAAACCTTGAAAAGTCTTTGTACCGGTGTTTGGATAAGTTCAACATACTGAATTTTCTTTGCCATTATGTTCATTCTTTTTCTCATCAATATACCTTTGGTTATTGTGATACCGTCTTTCCTTACAACAAGTGTTGTAACATGATAAACAAGAGGTACGGCAATAAGGTATATAATTAAGAATGTTAACAAATCCACTCCGGCAACAATAAAAGCTATTAAAGGTGAAAAAATATATATGCCACCACTAATAAATGCAAAAAGTAAACAAATCATAGCACATCTTGTACGCCAAACTTTCTTTGCATTTTTGGATAATTTTCGTTCCATTAGTTACTCCCAATAAAAAATATATGTATAATCATTATATATAAAATGAAACGACTTGACAAGTTGATATTTTTAAAGTAGAATATTATACAGAAAACCAAGGCTTTTTCTAAATAATTTAATGATACTAAAAGTAATGATCAGGAGAAGTAAGTAGCAAAATTTTTTCAGAGAGTTGTCGGATGGTGCAAGGCAATATGATTGGCTGGTGAAAGTAACCTGTGAACTTAACATTCCAAAGGGAAACTCAGTAGAGTGTTACGGTAGTTCTCCGTTAACAGAACAGCATTCGGTTGTTGCCTGATGTGTAAGGCTTATTTTTATAAGCGAAGTAGAGTGGTACCACGGGGTTTATTAGCTTCGTCTCTTATGAGACGGGGTGTTTTTTTATTTCCGGAACTTTTAGTTATTTTGAAAAATAAAGAGATAGGGGAAAAGAATATGCAATTAACAGGTGCAGAAATTATATGCGAATGTTTACTTGAACAGGGTGTTGACACAGTATTTGGTTATCCCGGTGGTGCAGCACTAAATACATATGATGCTCTTTACAAGTATAGCGACAAAATCACTCATATCCTAACTGCTCATGAACAGGGTGCTGCTCATGCTGCTGATGGTTATGCTCGTTCAACCGGCAAGGTTGGTGTTGTATTTTCAACATCAGGTCCTGGGGCTACTAACCTTGTAACAGGTATTGCAACTGCGAATATCGACTCAATTCCTATGGTTGCTATCTGTGGTAATGTACAGAGAGATTTACTTGGCAGAGATGCTTTTCAGGAAGTTAATATTTCAGAAGTTGTTAAGCCAATTACAAAGGCTTCTTTCTTAGTAATGGAAATGGAGGACTTAGCTCCAACAATCCGTAAGGCTTTTGAAATTGCTCAAAGTGGCAGAAAAGGTCCTGTTCTTGTTGATGTACCTAAGGATATTACTGCTATGAAGTGTGAATACACTCCAAAGGAAAAGTTCGTTCCTAATAATGAGTTTAAGGCTCAGGATGATGCAATTAAAGAAGTACAAGAAATTCTAAGAAATGCTAAAAGACCAATGATTTATGCCGGTGGTGGTATTATTTCTGCAAATGCTTGTGATGAATTTGTTAAGTTTGCAGAGAGAATTGACGCTCCTGTATGTTGTTCACTAATGGCACTAGGTTGTATGCCTGCCGACCATCCACTATTTGTTGGTAATATCGGTATGCATGGTGGTTACGAAACAGGTATGGCAACAGATAATGCTGATGTTATCATTGCTTGTGGTGCCAGATTCTCTGACAGAGTTGCAGGGGATAGAGAAAAGTTTGGTCAACAAGCTACTATTATTCAGCTTGATATTGATGCTCACGAAATTCACAAAAATGTTAAGGTTGACAACTGGGTTATCGGCGACTTAAAGGATACACTTGTTAAGGTTGTTGATGGATTAGAACAGAAGAGTAACCCTACTTGGACTGAACAGATTATGGATTGGAAGAAGAAAATCACTATCAGCGATATTAACAAAGAAGGTTACTGCCATCCATATCAGATTCTTGACGAAATGAACAAGATTAAGTCTAGAGAGGACATTGTTGCAACTGATGTTGGTCAGCACCAGATGTGGGTTGCACAGAGAACAAATTTCTTTGAACCAAGAACATTCCTAACATCAGGTGGTTTAGGTACAATGGGCTTTGGTATGGGTGCTGCTATCGGTGCAAGTATGGGTAATATGGACAAGAGAGTTTTCTTAGTAACAGGTGACGGTTCTTTCCATATGAACATTAATGAACTTGTAACAATGAAGTCATACAACATTCCTGTTGTAGTTGTTGTTATGAACAACTCAGTTCTCGGTATGGTTCGTCAATGGCAAAAGCTATTCTACGGTTGCAGATTCTCAAACACAGACCCACACAGAGCAACTGACTTTGTAAAGGTTGCCCAGGGTTACGGCATTAAGGGCTTAAGAATTACTAAGCCTGAGGAAATTCATAATGTGCTAAAGAAGGCATATGATATGAATGAACCTGTAGTTGTTGATTGTGTAATCAGTCCTGATGAAAATGTATTACCAATGATTCCTCCGGGAAAAACAGTAAACGAAATTGTTACTTCAATGGATTAATTAAATATAAATTTATTATTAGCAAAGGTGCTTGTCTTATGATAAGCACCTTTCTGCCATTTTGTCATAAATTAAATTTGTTATTCATATAGAATTAATAGGAATTTATCTTGCTAAAGTTAAAAAGTTGTGGTAAAATGAAAGATATACATATAAAAAATTAGGTTACTACACCATTTTAAAGGATGTGATTTTCATGGGTAAATATAGCGACCTTACTCCTGAAATTATAGAACTAAGTAAAATTTGTTGCAAAAACAGTCTTATTGACCCTAGCAACTATGATAAGTATGATGTTAAGAGAGGACTTAGAGACTCTAACGGTAAAGGTGTTCTTACAGGTTTAACAGAAATCTCAGAGGTTAATTCTGTTATTGAAGATGAAAACGGAAACAGAACTCCTATTCCCGGTGAACTTTTCTACAGAGGTTATAGCATTGAGGACTTAGTAAATGGCTTTATCCATGATAAGCATTATGGATTTGAAGAAGTTTCTTATTTGCTACTGATGGGGGATTTGCCTAACCAAGAACAGTTTGAAGAATTTAATCAGCTACTTGGTTACTACAGAACTTTGCCTGATACATTTGTTCGTGATATTATTATGAAAGCTCCATCAAGAAATATTATGAATGCTTTGTCTAAGGAAGTACTTACACTTTACAGTTATGACGAAAAAGCAGAGGATACTTCTGTTCCTAATGTACTTCGTCAATGTATTCAGTTAATTGCACTTTTACCTGTACTTGCAGTATATAGCTATCAGGCATTTAACTATTTCCACAACAAGCAGAGTTTGTTTATCCATTCACCACAGCCTCACCTATCTACAGCAGAAAATATTTTGTATATGCTACGACCTGACAGTCAATATACAAAGTTAGAGGCTAAGCTACTTGATATGGCACTTGTTCTTCATGCAGAACATGGTGGTGGTAACAACTCAACCTTTACAACTCATGTTGTAACATCATCAGGTACAGATACATATGCAGCTATTGCAGCAGCACTTTGTTCTCTAAAAGGTCCTAAGCATGGTGGTGCAAATATTAAGGTTGTAAAAATGTTTAACCATATTAAAAGACATGTAACAGACTATAACGATAAAGAACAGATTCGTGACTATCTAATCAAAATTCTTAACAAAGAAGCATTTGATAAGACAGGTCTTATCTATGGTATGGGTCATGCTATTTATACAATTTCCGATCCAAGAGCAAGAGTGTTTAAGGGCTTTGTTAAGTCACTTTCTGAAGAAAAAGGCAGACAGGCAGAGTATCAGCTATATAATAATGTTGAAGAAATTGCAGCAGAACTGATTATGCAGAGAAGAAAGACAGATAAGAAGATTTCTGCTAATGTTGACTTTTACAGTGGCTTTGTTTACAGTATGCTTGACTTACCAACAAAGTTGTTTACTCCACTTTTTGCTATTGCCAGAGTTAGTGGTTGGTCTGCTCACAGACTGGAAGAACTTGTAAACCCAAGTAAGATTATTCGTCCTGCATATCAGAATGTTCACGATAGACAGAACTATGTTCCTATGGACGAAAGAGATTAAAATACAAATTAATCAATGCATAAAGAAAAGGTGTTGCAAATGCAACACCTTTTTTATGTTTATATTATAAAATTACTTGATTCTTTTCTTGTAAAGTTCAAGTCCCTCTTTACCGGTAATATATTCCGGTGTAATTTCAACCATAGCCATTGTTTTAATGTCAGAATTAATGTTGAACATTCTGTTTCCTTCTGTGTCTGTTGGATGGAATTTCTTTGCAAAGTCATAAATAACTTTTTTGATTTCTTCTTTATCATCCATAATTTTTGCATTGCCGAAAACAACAACACTTTCATAAGCAGTTGTATATTTCGCAGGAATAATCTTGTCTTGAGAAATAACACAGAAACTTACCTTTGAGTTGTTTTTTATACTGTCAAATTTGTGACCTTCACTTGCGCTGTGAAAATAAATTTTTCCATTATAAAACATATAGTTAAGTGGTACGGTATATGGATAGCCGTTGTCACCGTTAACTGCTAAAATTCCTACCTTGCCATTTTCAAGAATAGCAATAGCCTCGTTATCGGGAATTTGTTGCTTTTTTCTTCGCATTTCTCTAAACATAAGAACCTCTATTATTCGTAATTCCTGACTAAACTGATAACTGTACCAAGCAGTACAACCTCATCAACAATAATCGGTTCAAAAAGTTCATTTTCAGGTTGAAGTCTGTAGTGACCGTTTTCCTTATAAAATCTTTTGCAAGTTGCCTCATCTTCAATAAGTGCAATTACAATGTCACCATTATTTGCTACAGGTGTTCTATGTACAATAACAATGTCACCGTCAAGAATACCGGCATTAATCATAGATTCACCGTCAATTCTTAGAGCAAAAAGCTCTCTGCCTCTTTTTAGGTTCTCTGTTACAGGTACATATCCCTCAATATCTTCAACTGCTAAGACCGGTAAACCGGCAGTAACTCTACCCATAATAGGAATTTGGTTTACCTTTTCTTCACCGGCAATTCTAATACTACGGTTAAGACCTTTATCTCTTTCGATTAAACCCTTTTCTTCAAGGGATTTTAGGTGAAGATGTACTGTTGAAGTAGATTTTAGCCCTGTATGTTCACAAATCTCTCTAACAGATGGCACTCTGCCTTCTTCACTACATTCTTTTATATAGTCAAAAACTTTTTGCTGACTTTTTGTTAGTGGTTTCATAGTAATCACCTCACAACTGTTTTACATATTGTAACATATAATTATAAAAAAATCAAACAAATGTTTGATTAATTCTAGCCAAAGTCCCATTATTTGTACTTATCTCACTTTAGTGCAGTTAAAAATTTATCTTTATTGCTATTTTTTACAGCAATCTAAAAAGAAACATTAACTTATTTGTCAAGTATAGGGATAAAAACTCCCCCATCAGGATAAGAAAATTCACTAAAGAAGCTAGGTACAGATTACCTTGACTTATATCTAATTCATCAGCCAATGGGTGACTATTACGGTGCTTATAAGGCTATGGATGAAATGTATAAAGAGGGTAAGCTAAAAGCTGTCGGTGAAAAGTATGGCAAAACTCCTGCACAGGTTGCTCTTCGTTGGAATATCCAAAGAGGTGTTGTGGTTATTCCTAAGTCTATTCATAAAGATAGAATGGAACAGAATTTTGATGTGTTTGACTTTGAAATTTCAAATGAAGATATGAATGAAATCGGTAAGTTAGATTTAGGTCATAGTGAAATTGTTGACCACACTAACCCTGATTTTATTAAAATGATTCACAACCTAAAAGTACACTAATAATTTGTTATGTGAATTTATGTACATTTATAATTAGAATGTACATAATAGATAACTAAAAGGTGAAAAATAAAGTGAATTTTCACACAACCAACAAAAACCTTTCAGTTTTCTATAACAACAAAACTGATTTTTGGGTATATAATATAGGCGTACTAAAGAAATGGAGCCGCAACCATTTCAGTACATTGTTCTACCCTCCTCAATGTTAATCCACAAAAAGATTTACATTGTACCCCTCATTTTAATGAAAACAAAGCACCGAGCTATCCACAAGGCTCGGTGCTTTGCTGTGTAATAGAGTATAATTCAGTAGAACAAATTTAGGTAAAAATAAGTTAAAAGTATTGTGACTTATTGACTTTATGCACTTTTGGTGCTAAATTGATATAAGAAAATATTGGAGGTGAAGTTAATGGACAGTTGTGATAGTTTTGGTGGGTGTATTGTTTATGGTGATATGGAAGTTAGAAATGTAGCACTGTCTGTTGATTTCGATAGTTTACTTTAATTTAATATTATTCTGTACCACCGTATTTATCCTAATACTACGCAACGATAATTTGTGAAACTGCTATGGATAGTGGTGGTATTTTTATGCCTATTTTTAGGTAGTAGGAGGTAATATTAATGAATCAAGTAACTAAACCAATGTATTCCGATGAAGTACTAAAGATTTTCAGAAGTAATCTCCCTAAGGAAGAATTAATAGAAAAAATTTCTGATTACCATATGGGTGATATTGCCGATGCATTTGAGAAAATGACACCGGAAGAAAGAAAGTCACTATACCCTGTGTTAGGTGTTGAAATGGTAGCTGAGATATTCTCTTATATTGAGGACTCAGAAGAATATATCAAAGAAATTAATTCCGATAAAGTAGCTAACTTGATTTCAGAAATGGACTCAGATGACGCTGTTGATATTCTGGAAAAGTTAAGTGATACTGACAGAAAGAGAATTGTTGCTTTACTTGATAATGATGCAAAACAAGATGTTAGTATGATTTTGTCATATGAAGATGATGAAATCGGTAGTGAGATGACAACTAACTATATTGTTGTAAAGAAAAATCTTACTATTAAAGAGGCTACCCATCAGCTAATTACTCAAGCAGGAGAAAATGACAACATTAATACTATATATGTTGTTGATGATAAAGATAGTTTTTACGGTGCTATTGACTTAAAGGACTTGATTGTTGCAAGGGAATATCAATCCCTTGATGAATTGATTATAAAGTCCTATCCATATGTAAAGGCTAATGAAAAAATAGTTGATTGTATTGAGCAACTAAAGGACTATGCAGAAGACTCAATTCCTGTACTTGATGACAACAAGCATATCCTAGGTGTAATTACTGCTCATGATATTGTTGAAGTTGTTGATGAAGAACTTGGTGAAGATTATGCAAAGCTAGGTGGTTTGACTGCTGAAGAAGATTTAAATGAAACAACCTTGAAAAGTACAAAGAAAAGATTGCCTTGGCTGATAATCTTGTTATTCTTAGGAATGGGTGTTTCTTCAGTTGTTGGTATGTTTGAAACAGTTGTTGCAGTTATTCCTATTGTAATATGTTTTCAATCACTAATCCTTGATATGGCAGGTAATGTAGGTACACAGTCACTGGCTGTTACAATTCGTGTGCTTATGGATGAAAACTTAAAAGCATCTGATAAAGTTAAGCTGATGTTTAAAGAAGTAAGAGTAGGTTTTTCTAATGGTCTTTTACTTGGAACTATGTCATTTATTTTTGTAGGATTGTATATTTTCTTGTTTAAAGGTAATACTTTCGGATATTCTTTCTTAGTATCCGGTTGTGTTGGATTTTCACTTTTAGCCTCAATGGTTATTTCAAGTTTGGTAGGTACTTTAGTGCCTATGTTCTTTAGCAAGATTAAGGTTGACCCTGCAGTAGCCTCAGGTCCACTGATTACAACAATAAATGACCTTGTTGCAGTAGTAACTTACTACGGTATGGTATGGATATTCTTAATTGATATTTTTAAGTTAGCATAGTAAATAGATTTTCTCATAGTTTTCACATAACTGACAGATATATTTCAAATTATTATAACAGTAAAAACAAATTGTAGAGTTATACTATAACTGTACTAAAGAAATGGAACCGCAACCATTTCAGTATATTGTTCTACCCTCCTCAATGTAATCAATAAGATTTACATTGTACCCCTCATTTTTAATGAAAGACACAAAGCACTGAGTTATCCACAAGCTCAGTGCTTTGTTATTTTTACAGAAAGTTTTTCTAATACTTTTCACATAAATTACAAGTATATTTCAATTATTTGTAAAATGAAAAACATATTGACTTTATATACTATAAGCGTACTAAAGAGATACAGAGCTTTAGATACATTGTTTTAACTCCTCAAATAAAACATTGAAAAACCCCTCATTTTTTCATTAAGTCAAAAACACCGAACATATGGTTCGGTGTTTTGCCTTTTGTAATGTGTTTTTTCTTTTCACACAAAGCACATTTATAATTCAACCGTTACTAACAGTAAAAACAAAGTGGTGCTTTATACTATAACCAAGTTAGAAAAATATAGAAATTAATTAACTTATTATATAGTAAAAATTGTAAAGGAGATTATTATGGCTTATTTAACAGAGAAGAATATCGAAACTATTGCATATAGTATTGTACAGCAGTATATGAATATTTATAACATCAGCAGTAATGAAGTCTTTAAGGTTAGCCCTGAGAATGTAGCAAATATGCTGGGTATTAAGATTGAGTATGTTGACTTTAACGATAAAGAGGTTCTGGGCAAAGTTACTTTGTGTGATGTGAAGGACAAGATAGGTGAAAGAGAAGTAACCCTTAATAACCAAACTGTTTATGTGAATAAACAGTTGCTAAAGGGTAGCAGTGGTCACAAAAACTTTGTAACAATGTGTGGAATTTCTTTCTTAATTCTTAACAACATCAACAGTGACCTTTATGGTGAAAAGTACCGTAAAAAGCCTATTACTTTAAGGGATGCACCAAGCGATGATATTATTGAAGGTATCACTTCTACTTTAGCATTAGAAATATTGATGCCAAAAGAAACTATCAATTTAGTTTTTAACAAGGTTTATGGTGTTGATAAGTTGAATGTTATCAATCCCGTTGTGGATAAAAGTAACTTTATAAAGTTTAACGCAATGGCTGATATGTTCAGTGTAACTAAAGAGATTTTGGCTATCAGACTACAGAAGATGGGTAAGCTGACCGAATATCAGTTTTGTGGTTATGAAAACTTGTTGCAACTGCTTATGGCGTTGAAGAACTACCATTGCAAGGCCTAGTTTGTGAACAAAATATAGATTTACTATGAATAAATTTACTATTATAAATCTTTAGTGAATTTGTTATAAAAACTTTTAACTTTTTTCAAAAAAACCATTGACATTTTATATTTATGTGGTATTATTTAATTAAAGAAGAAAAGAAATAGTAAACAAGATATAAACATTCTAGAGTGTTATTATATAAGCGTACAGTGTATTACAAGGAGGTATTACCGATGTACCATGGGATTATAGTTCTTGCCGTAGTTTTGGTTTTAATGACTTTACTTTTAGCTACATGTGTTGGGATTGTATTATATATGAATAGATCTAGCAAACCAACAATTAGCAAATCAGATAACGATAATGTTAAGAAGAAACAACCAATTCCCGACATTGAAAACCTTGATATGGTGGCTTTGTTCGGTAAAAAAGCCTAATTTTATCAAGTAAATTACAATTGAATATTTAAAAATTTGAACTTAATTGTTCAAAACATCTACACAAATAAAATTAAATTTAATTAATACGAAAAATTAATTAAGAATTTGTTTTAACTTTTATTATAATTCCATTGTCACGTATGTGATAAATATAGGTGGCTTACTAAGATGTAATACTTACGGATAAAATTTTAATTTTAATTTGGAAGGACATAAGGAACATACCCAATAAGGTATGTTCCTTTTTGTGTTCCTATATATTTTTACAAAAAGTATTTGACAAATATCTTTTTTAATGATATTATAATTGCAAATCAAACAGGGGAGCTACAAAAGTGGCTGAGAGTAAGGTGTGTGCCTTAGACCCTTAACCTGATTCGGATAATGCCGGCGTAGGGAGCTTTAAGATAGGATTTTTATGGCACTGTGCGTCTGCATAGTGCTTTTTTATTTGAGGAGGAACAATAATGGAAAAGAGAAAAAAGACTATCTTAAGATTGTGCGAAAGTGCTATTATGATTGCACTTGCTACAGTACTAAGTATGATTAAGTTTGCAAACCTACCTTTTGGTGGCAGTGTAACACTTTGCAGTATGTTACCACTTGTACTGATTGCTTACCGTTATCAGTGGAAGTGGGGAGTACTTACCGGTGTTGTTTATGGACTGGTACAAATGGTACTTGGAGCAAACAACCTTTCTTACGGTACATCAGCTTTAGCAGTTATACTGATTATTTTGTTTGATTACCTTGTAGCTTTTGGTGTAATTGGTTTCGCCGGTGTGTTTAGAGATAAATTCCACAACCAACCACTTGAAATTGCTTTAGGTGCATTTCTTGCTTGTGCATTAAGATATATCTGTCACTTTATTTCAGGTTGGGCAGTATGGAAAATGTGGGCACCTGAGGGACAACCTGCTTGGTTATATTCAATTACATACAATGCAACATATATGGTACCCGAAACTATTGTAACAATTGTTGTCGGTGTATTAATTGCACTTGTTATTGACTTTAGAAAAGATACAATCGGAGTATTAAAGAGAGCATAAGTTTTTAACATATATCTACTATTACAGCAAAAAAGCCTAGGGATAAAATCCTAGGCTTTTAGCTTTATATAAAGTTGTAAATTAGTCTGAATCAAGTTTAAGAACTGCCATAAATGCTTCCTGTGGAACTTCAACAGAACCAAGCTGACGCATTCTCTTCTTACCTTCTTTTTGCTTTTCAAGTAGTTTCTTCTTACGAGTAATGTCACCACCGTAACATTTAGCAAGAACATCTTTACGCATAGCTTTAACAGTTTCTCTGGCAATAATCTTACCACCGATACAAGCCTGAATTGGCACTTCAAATAACTGTCTTGGAATTTTTTCCTTTAGCTTTTCTGCCATTTTTCTTGCTCTGCCATATGCCTTATCTGCGTGAATAATAAATGAAAGTGCATCAATTACTTCACCGTTTAGCATAATGTCAAGTTTAACCAGCTGACTTTCTCTGTAATCCTTTAGTTCATAGTCAAAGGATGCATAACCTCTTGTTCTGCTTTTTAGTGTGTCAAAGAAATCATAAATAATTTCAGCAAGTGGCATTTCATAGTGAATATCAACTCTATCTGAGTCAATATAATCCATACCCACAAAGATACCTCGTCTATCCTGACAAAGCTCCATAATGTTACCTACATATTCTGATGGTGCATAAATATGAGCATCAGTCATAGGTTCTTCAGCCTTTGCAATAAGTGCAGGGTCAGGGTAATTAGTAGGGTTACTAATCATTTCAACAGTACCGTCAGTTTTTGTAATTCTGTAACTAACTGATGGTGCAGTTGTAATAAGGTCAAGGTTGTATTCTCTTTCAAGTCTTTCTTGGATAATTTCCATATGAAGCAGACCTAAGAAACCACATCTAAAACCAAAGCCTAAAGCAACAGAAGTTTCTGCATCAAATGTTAGTGATGCGTCATTTAGCTTTAGCTTTTCTAAAGCATCTCGTAAGTCACCGTACTTTGCACCGTCAGCAGGATAGATACCACAGAATACCATTGACTGTGCTGCTCTGTAACCCGGTAAAGGTTCTTCTGCCGGATTAGATACAAGAGTAACTGTATCACCAACTTGTGCATCCTGTAGACTTTTGATAGATGCTGCAATATAACCAACTTCACCGGCATAAAGACCATCTCTCTGTTCAAGAGAGGTTGCTCTCATATAGCCACATTCAACAACTTGAAATGTACTGCCTGTTGCCATTAGCTTAAATTCATCACCCGGGTGAATTTGACCGTCTTTAACTCTAACATAAATAATAACACCCTTGTAGCTATCGTAGTAACTATCAAAGATTAATGCTCTTAGTGGGTCGTTGTAGTCACCTGTAGGGGCAGGTACATCGCTGACAATTCTTTCCATAACATCGTGAATGTTAAGTCCTGTCTTTGCTGATACACAAGGACAACCCTCTGCCGGAATACCAATAACATCTTCGATTTCTTTAATTACTCTGTCAGGGTCTGCACTTGGTAGGTCAATTTTGTTAACAACCGGTACAATCTCAAGACCACCGTCAACTGCAAGATATGTGTTAGCGAGGGTTTGAGCCTCAATACCCTGACTGGCATCAACTACAAGCACAGCACCTTCACAAGCTGCAAGTGAACGAGATACTTCATAGTTAAAGTCAACATGACCCGGAGTGTCAATTAAGTTGAATTGATAAGTTTCACCATCATCTGCTTTGTACAGTAGTGTTACTGCGTGAGCCTTAATGGTGATACCTCTTTCTCTTTCAAGATCCATATCGTCAAGAATTTGGTCTTCCATTTCTCTCTTTGCAACTGATTCTGTCTGTTCAAGAATACGGTCGGCAAGTGTGGATTTGCCATGGTCGATATGAGCAATTATGCTGAAATTTCTAATTTTGTCTTGTGGAAATGACATATAATCACCTTTATATTAAAACTTTCTTTTTTATTTACTATTCATATTATTATAACATATAAAAAATTGCCCGACAAGATGTCAGGCAACTTCTTTAGATTTTATTTTAAATCTGTGTAAATGTAGTGAGAAATATCTTTCCTTGTGTCTTTCCAACTGTTCATTTGGATAATCCATGCACCTGCATCAGTAGTGCCATCTGTCCAACCTGAGGTTTCTTCCGGATAACACTTATCACTGGTTTTGTAGGTGAAGAACTTGTAACTGTACTTAATTAGCCAGTTTAAATCATTCTTGCTTAAATCAGTTAGGATATATTTCTTTAGCTTGGTTGTAATAGCTTTGATTTCTTTAACGGAAGAATTCTTGTATGACTCAACAAGACCCATTAACATTCTTCTTTGACGAGATGTTCTTGTAAAGTCTGAACCTGAGAACTGCTCTGAACCTCTGTCACGACAGAACCAAAGTGCCTGTTGACCGTTTAATTTCTGTGAACCGTCCTTAACCTGTACTTCGCCGTAAGTACCGGCCTGACCGTTCTTGTTTAACTGCCAGTTAATGTAACCACATTCATCTTGATCAAGCTGAACACTAACACCACCAAGGGCATCTACAATATCTTTAAACTTGCTAAAGCCTACTGAAATGTAGTTGTCAATCTTGATACCATAGTTCTTTTCAATAGTTTTTACTGCTAACTGTGGACCACCATAAGCAAATGCAGCATTTAGCTTATCTTTGTTGTAGCCGTCAATATCAACATAAGTGTCACGCATAAATGAACTAAACTTGATTTCCTTGTTGTTGCTGTCAATAGATACAAGAATCATTGAGTCTGAACGGCTAATGCCATTGTCAGGTGCATCAGTACCTAGCAGAATAATATTCTTAACTGCAGGGTTAGTGTAGCACTTAACACCATCAACCTTTACGGTAGTAGTTTTACCTCTCTTAATGTCAAGACCTGTTGTATCGAACTTACCGTTGTGCCAACCGTTTTTACTGTCAAATGTGTAGTTTAAGTACAGTTTGCCTGACATATCGGAATTGCTGATTTTAAATGTGAATTTATCTGTTTTCTTTGGTAGGTCTGTAGTATGAGAATCTAGTTTTGCATTTTTGTAAGTTTTGTTTACAACTTCCTTTGCATAATCCTCAGGAAAACCACCTACAGCAGTATATTCAATATTTTTTAAGTCATAGCTTATGGAATCAAGTTTATAAGACTCTTTAGAGTCCTTTTCTTTAGTGTATTTTAGGTCAACAGGAAAGCCCTTAACTTCATAAGTATCGTTTGTTAAATCAGCCTTTGCAGTTAGAGAAAGTTCCTCATCACCTGAATTTGCTTTGTCTTTGTCATAGTCAATGCTTTCAACTTTAAAGTCGAAGTTAAAGCCACTAATCTTTTGACTTGTTAAGCCTTTATCATTCTGTAAATCCTTTACCATTCTTGACTCACTAAGTGACATAGGATTTCTCAATACAAAATAAAGTGTTACTGCAATAGCTGCAACAACCACAACCCCTAGAATAGAGAAAAGTATTATTTTAGATTTTTTACCCATATTATCAAATTACCCTCCTTGAATTTTAGCAAAATTCCATAATGGAATTATACCACTATACAATATATAATATCAACACTTGTTACAACATTGATATATAAATGTGCTTATTATTATATGTATGTAAAAAGTAATAAAAAAATCAGCCCCTAAGGGCTGATGAGTAATTTATTCTGTAATTGCTTTTACAATTTCTTCAAAGTGCATTGAATGACTGGCTTTAATAAGAATTGCATCATTGTCTTTCAGAATACTTGGTAATTCTTTAATCAAACTTTCGTTATTATCAAAGTGATAACCCTTAGTATTCTTTAGCTGACTTTGCATTTCTTTTGCTAAGTCACCAACTGTAATCAGCACATCAATCTTGCTTTCTTCAGCTTTAGCACCAACTTCCTTGTGTAAAGTAATTTCGTCCTTGCCAAGTTCCTTCATATCACCAAGGATGCATACTTTTCTAGGGTTGCTAAAGTTAGCAATTGTATCAATAGATGCTTTAGTTGAAGTAGGGTTAGCGTTGTAACAGTCATCAATTACTGTGTATTTGTCAGTTTTGATAACATTGTTTCTGCCACCGATTGTACTGTAGCTTTCGATACCTCTGACAATTTCTTCATCAGTCATTCCAAGGTATTTACCGATAGCAACTGAAGCCATTGCATTTGCTACCATATGGTTACCGATAGCAGGTACAGTAACAGGAATACTTTTGCCATCAAAATGCAGATTACACTTGATGCCATTTTCACTGTTGTTTTCTATAATTTCACCGTAATATTTGTTGGTGTCATTTAGACCGTAGAAAGTAGGGACAATGCCTTTGTACTCTTTAACTGTACTTAACTTGTCATCATCACCACACAAGAAGATTTTGCCGTCTTTCTGTATATTTTTAAACATTTCTGTTTTAGCCTTTAGTACACCATCTCTGTCACCTAAATTTTCAAGGTGACAACAACCAATGTTAGTGATAACACAAATGTTAGGCTTAACTATTTTGGAAAGTCTGGTCATTTCACCAAAGTCGGAAATACCCATTTCAATAATAGCTACTTCTGTATCTTCTTCCATAGCAAATAGTGTAAGTGGTACACCAAGTTCATTATTAAAGTTACCTTGTGTTTTGTGCACTTTAAATTTTTCCTTTAATACTGATGCCAGCATTTCTTTAGTAGAGGTTTTACCCACACTACCTGTAACACCAATGAAAGGAATTGTGAAAAGACTTCTGTAGTATTCTGCAATATCCTTAACTGCTTGTAATGTGCTTTCTACAACAATCTGAGGAATATCACAATCTACTTTTTCTTCAACTAATGCACAAACTGCACCTTGACTGTATGTCATAGGTACAAACTTGTGACCATCAACCTTTTCACCCTTAATAGCAACAAACATAGAATTTTCTTTTGCTTGTCTTGAGTCAGTAACAATAGAAGTTACATTAGTTTTTAGATTTTCTTCTGCACCGATAAAGTTACCGTTACAGCTATCCAGTATTTCTTTTATAGTTATAGCTTTCATATTACTTATACTTCTTTAATGATACTTCAATAATCTGTTCGCATAGGTCTTCGTAATTTGTACCAAGAACCAATGCTTCCTGTGGTAGTAGGCTTGTAGGTGTCATACCGGGTAGTGAGTTAGCCTCCAGACAGTATGTATTGTTATCTTTATCTAGTAGGAAGTCAATTCTTGCATAAGAGTCAAGGTTAAGTGCCTTGAATGCCTTTTCAGCTTCACTTTGCATTTTCTTTGTAACTTCTTCTGATAATTCGGCAGGACATACATCCTTAGTTTTACCTGCCTGATACTTGTTTACATAATCATAGAAACCACTTTCAGGGATAATTTCAATAATAGGAAGTGCTTTGCCTTCAATTAAACCAATAGAAAATTCTCTACCTTTAATATATTCTTCAACAACAACTTCATCTTCCCAAGCAAAAGCCTCATCCATTGCTTTGTCAAAGTCTTTCTTGTCCTCAACAATAGAAACACCAACAGAAGAACCACCGTTACAAGGTTTTACAACACAAGGGAAGTTGTTCCACTTATCAATTGTACCGTTTTCCTTGTCAGCAGGAGTGAAAATTTCACCCTCGGGAACAGAAACTCTGTTTTGCTTTAGAACACTTTTTGTAACGCCCTTGTTCATTGCAATTGCACAACCAAGGTAGTTAGGACCTGTATATTTAATTCCAAGCATATCAAGTGTAGCTTGAATTTGACCATTCTCGCCAACACCACCATGTAAAGCTAAGAATGTAATATCTGCTTTTCTGCAAATATCAGCAACATTGTCACCTAGGAAACAGTCGCTCTGATTTTTTCTTGATGCCTTAACAGCCTTTAAATCAGGTACAAGCTCATCAACAGTTATATCACCGGCAAATGAATAGTTGTTCTCAAATAGTTCATCAATATTACAAGGTGATTCCTCGTAACCCATAAATACATCAAGAAGAACAACATTGTGACCTTTCTTTCTTAATGCGTTATATACTTGCTTACCGGAAACTATGGATACATTTCTTTCGCTACATAGTCCACCGGCTAATACTACAATTTTCATTTCTTACTCTCCTATATATCTTAGGCTAAATTTTAATACCGTTTTATTATAATACATTTAATATGAAAATTCAATTGACATATATACAAAGTAAAGTTTGATTTAAAGTTCTTATTTATACAATGTGGGAAATCCACAACTTGCATTTATATTGTATAGAAGAATTAATAGGTCAGTATTTATGAGGTTTATAATTAAACTGTACAATTATATAAATGAATGTTAAATAATTGTTAGTTTTTTGTTTTCCAACATTTAATCTGTGCAAAACAAAAAATAAAAGGTAGAATGTGGGAAATCCAAATTAGCAAATGTAGGTAATATAGGGGTAAGTTTATTAACAATTAATTCATTAACAGAATTATATATAGTCATAATAGTATAAAAATAGTTAGGTATGTGGAAATTATTATATTTATATTGGCACAATGCACAAACGAAAGAACCTTTTGTTGTACAAGTCTACAAAAGTCCAAAAAAAAGAAAATAATGCTTGAAATCAACAAATAGTAGGTGTATTATATAGGTGTCAAATAAATAAAGCCCTTCGATAAAGGGCAAAAAATTAATTCATAAAGGAGATTTATTTATGCATGCTTTAAAAAGATTCGGAACAGCATTTGGTGGCTACAAGATGATGGAAAACTATCCGGAACCAGAATGTGGTCCAGACGACATTATCCTTGAGATCAAGGCAGCAGCAATTTGTGGTGCTGACATGAAACATTGGGGTGTTGACAACGGTTATGATGATACAAACTGTGAAGGTCAACAGCAGTCAGTTCGTGGTCATGAATTCGCAGGTGAAATCGTAAAGGTTGGCGAAAACGTAAAAGACTGGCATGTAGGTCAGAGAGTTGTATCAGACAACAGTGCTCATGTTTGTGGTGTTTGTCCGGCTTGTGAACAGGGTGACTTCCTATGTTGTGAACACAAGGTTAACCTTGGTCTAGACAACAACACATGGGGTGGCGGTTTCTCAAAGTACTGTAAAGTACCAGGTGAAATCCTAGCAATTCACAAACACGCAATTTGGGAAATCCCAGAAGGTGTTAAGTATGAAGAAGCAGCAGTTCTTGATCCTATCTGTAATGCTTACAAGGCAGTTGCTCAGCAGTCACACCTAATTCCTGGTCAGGACGTTGTAGTATTCGGTACAGGTCCACTTGGTCTATTCTCAGTACAGATTGCAAAGCTAATGGGTGCTGTAAACATTGTTATGGTTGGTCTTGACGATGATGTAGAAGTTAGATTCCCTGTTGCTATGGAACTTGGTGCTACACATTGTGTTAACGGTTCTAAGGAAGATGTTGTTGCTAGATGTACAGAAATCTGTGGCAGAGATAACTTAGGTTTAGTTATTGAATGTTCAGGTGCTAATGTAGCTCTTAAGCAGGCACTTGAAATGACAAGACCAAACGCAGAAATCGTTAGAGTTGGTATGGGCTTCAAGCCACTTGAATTCTCAATCAACGATGTAACATCTTGGAACAAGAGCATTATCGGTCATATGGCTTATGACTCAACTTCTTGGAGAAACTGTATTAGACTTCTTCAGTCAGGTCAGATTAAGGTTCAGCCAATGATTACTCACAGAATTGGTCTTTCACAGTGGAAGGAAGGCTTCGATGCAATGGCAAAGAAGAAAGCTATTAAGGTTATCTTCCATTACGATTACAACGACTAATAGTTAATTTAAAAGGTATTTATATAGAGGGTATAAAAAATGAGAAAACTTTTGATTGCTCCTTCAGTGGGCTGTTGTGATTTATTTCATGTTGAAGAACAAATGAAGATAATCAATGAAAAATCAGATTTTCTTCATATGGATATTAAAGATGGCGTATATGTTCCAAGTTATGGTATTGGACCTGATTACTTAGATTATCTTAATAAACATATTGATAACCTAAAGCCAATGGATGCTCACTTAATGATTAAACATCCTCAACAGTATCTTGAAACATTCGCTAAAGCAGGTGCTACTTACATTACACCTCACACAGATTGTATCGAAGGTGATGCTTTCGTAACAATCAACAAGATTAAAGAGTTAGGATGCAAAGCCGGTGTTGCTTTAAGTCCATCAGTTCCACTGGAAGCAATCGAGTTTTATCTTCCATTACTTGATAAGGTAACAATAATGATTGTTGATCCAGGCATTTCAGGACAGAAAGTTGATCCTCAGATGTTTGTTAAGATTAAGAAGTTGGCAAAGATTAGAAAAGAAAGAAATCTAAACTTCTTAATTGAAGCAGACGGTTCAATGAACAAGGAACTATATGCTCCACTTTATAAAGCAGGTGCTGATATGGTTATTCTTGGTCCTCCTGCTCTATGGAACAAGGATGAAGATTTCTCAAAGGCTTGGGAAATTATGGAAAATGAAGTTGAAACGGAACTTCAGGGTGTCGAAAGGGATGCAATCTGAATGAGGAATTAAAAGTTACGGAAACTTTTAAAAAATAAAAAGGAGAAAATAATGGGTAAAAAAACAAATGCAAACATTGGTGCGAGGTTAGACCGTTTACCTCAATCTAAATGGCATATCAAAATGTGGCTAGTTACAGCATTCGCACTTCTAGTATGCTGGTCAAACGGTATCGGTGGCGCAGTTCAAAATATTTTGAACGAAATAGGTTGGTTTGAAGGTAGTGCAGGACTACTTGCTATGTGGGGTACTTCTTACACTATTGGTCAGTTATTTGGTGCACTTATTGGTGGTCCAATCGGTGATAAGATCGGTAGAAAGAAAAGTATTCTTCTTTACGAAGCAATTCATATCATCGCTATGATCGGTGGTGCTTGTTCACCTAACGTCTACGTACTATTCGTATTCAGAGTAATTCAGGGTATAGCTCTTGGTGCTCTCCTAGTTGTTCTATTCGCCGGCTTTACAGAATATGTTCCTGGTAAGAACCGTGGTACATGGTCAAGCCGTACATCATTCATCGGTAACTGGGCTCACCCAATCTGCAATGGTATTGCACTTCTAATCGTTTCAGCAGGCGTTAGCCAGGCTATGAACTGGAGAATCCAGTTTATGATTCCATCAATCCTATCAATCATCGCATCAATTATCATCTATGTTAAATTCCCAGAATCTCCAAGATGGCTAGAATCTCAGGGTAGAGTAGAAGAAGCAGATGCTATTATGACAAAGATCGAAAAGGAAATCGAAAAGTCAACAGGCAAGGCTCTTCCTCCAGTACAGGAAGTATCAGAAAAGCCAGTTAAGAAGCTTCCTTATACAGCTCTATTCAAGGGCAAACTTCTAAAGAGAACTATCGTTGGTTCACTTGTACTTATCGGTATGAACACAATCCAGTACACACTAATGAACTGGATGCCTACACTTCTATCAAGCTGGGGCTATGATACAAAAGACTCACAGTTTATGACAATGTTTGGTCTATTCGGTGCTCCATTCGGTATCTTCATCGCTTCTCTAATTATGGATAAGCTACCTCGTAAGGTTACCGGTGTTGCTCTACTAGTTCTAATGGCCGGTTTAGGTATTGCAACAGGTACTTTAGCTCCTTCTCTAGGTGTTACAGGTATCATCGTTATGACATTCATCCTAAACACAGTTATTTATATGTATGTTTGCTACGCATCAGCAGTTTATGTACCAGAAATGTGGCCAACATCAGCTAAGCTATCAGGTTCAGGTTTCTGTAATGCAATGGGTCGTGTAAGTAATGTTATCTTCCTATCACTTATCCCAACAATCGCAGGTACAGTAAGTAACGCTGACGGTACAGCATCATTCAACACACCAGGTAATGTATTTATCGTTATCGCAGTTATCGCAGCAGTAATCGCAGTTTCTATCATCTTCCTAGGCGTTGAAACAAGAGGCGAATCTGTTGAAGAAATCGGTAATGTTGACTAATTAAAATTTATTAAGAGAGAAAATATTAAAAAGCAGGTCTTGAGCAAAAGCTCAAGTTGAGTAAATCTTTATGAGTTCGGAGCCTAGGCAACTAGGCTCCGGTAAAGAAAAGGAGTAATAATTATGAAAAATTCTGAAGCAATTTTGGTAACTCCAAAGAAGTTTGAAATCCAGGAATGTCCTGTTCCGGAGCCAAAAGATAATGAAATATTAATGAAAGTTGAATATGTCGGAATGTGTGGTTCTGACATTCATGGTTTTGAGTTTGGTCCATTCATCCCACCTAAAGATCCTAACACAAAGATTGGTCTAGGTCATGAGGTTGCAGGTGAAGTTGTAAAGATCGGCTCAAAGGTTACAAAGTTTAAAGTTGGTGACAAGGTTCTTATTGAACCGGGTGTTCCTGACAACACATGTGAATACTGTCGTGAAGGTAGATATAACATTTGCCCTGGTGTAGATTTTATGGCAACACAGCCTAACTACAAGGGTGCATTAACACAGTATATGACTCAGCCTGAAGAATGGACATATCATATTCCAGAAGGTATGTCAACACTAGAAGGTGCTTTAGTAGAACCGGCAGCAGTTGGTATGCATGCAGCTATCCTTGGTGGTGCAATGCTTGGTAAGAGTATTGTTATTCTTGGTGGTGGTACAATCGGTTTGATGGTACTACAGGCATGTAAGAGTCTAGGTGCAACAGATATTACAGTTGTTGATGTTCTTAATAAGCGTCTTGAACTTGCTAAGAAGTTAGGTGCTTCAAGAGTTATCAACGGTAAAGAAGAAGATACTGTTGCTCTATTAAGATCAGAAGAATTATATGGTGACCATGGTGTTGACCTAGTATTTGAAGCAGCCGGTTCTGTATTTACAGCTCAACAGGCAGTTCAGATTGTTGCTCGTGGTGGTAAGATTATGATGGTTGGTACTCAGTCAAAGCCAGTACCAATTGACTTCCTAAAGATTAACAGAGAAGTTACAATTCAGACTTCTTTCCGTTATTGCAACAACTTCCCACAGACAATCGAAGCTATTGCAAGTGGTAAGTTCAATGTTAAGGATATGGTTACTCATATTTACGATTATAAAGATGTACAGCAGGCATTTGAAGACGCTATTGACCCTGTTAAGAAGGCAGATATGGTTAAGGGCGTAGTTAAAGTAGCTGAGTAAAATTACAAAATAAAATAAGGAGAATTAATTATGTTATCAGATATCAGATATTGGGAAAGAAAAGCAACAGAAGGACATTACGCTATTCCTCACTTTAATGTTTGGAATGCTGAAATGCTAATGGGCGTTATTGACGCAGCAGAAGAACTAAGAGCTCCAATCATTATTTCATTCGGTACAGGTTTCACAGGTAATACTTCATTTGAAGATTTCTGTTATATGATGGATTCAATGGCTAAGAAAGCTACTGTTCCTGTTATTGAACATTGGGATCACGGTCGTAATATGACAATCCTACAGAATGCTGTTAACCACTGTATGAATTCAGTAATGCGTGACGCATCTGCTCTTCCATATGAAGAAAATGTTGCAGAAATCAAGAGATGTGTTGATTATTTCCACGCATACAACATTCCTGTTGAAGCTGAACTAGGTCATGTTGGTAACGAAACAGTTTATGAAGAAGCTCTTTCAGAATACCAGTACACAGACCCAACAAAGGCTAAGGAATTTGTTGAAAGAACTGGTTGTGACTCTCTAGCTGTTGCTATCGGTAATGTTCACGGTGTATATTCATCAGAACCAAAGCTAGCTTTTGATGTACTAGAAGCAGTTGCTAAGGAAGTTGATGTTCCACTAGTTCTACACGGTGCATCTGGTATCGGTGATGAAGATATTAAGAAGGCTATCTCCCTTGGCATTGCTAAGATCAACATTCATACAGAACTTTGCCAGGCAGCTATGGAAGCAGTTAATGCTCACAAGGATGAACCATTCCTAGCTATGCAGAGAGAAGTAAGAAAAGCTATCAAAGAAAGAGCTATGTACAAGATTAAGTTGTTCGGTGACGACGGAAGAGCTGATGAATAATGAGTGAAAAGAAGTTAGATGTAATATGTCTTGGTGCAGCAGTAGTTGATATTCCTCTAAGACCTGTATCAAGAGATATGTTTGATATTGAATCCTACCCTGTTGACAAAATTGCAATGACAGTTGGTGGGGATGCAATGAACGAAGCTACTATTATTAGCAGACTTGGCTTTAAGACAGGTATCATCGCTTGTATTGGCGATGATGCTGCAGGTCAATTCATTCTTCGTTCTTGCAAAAAAGACAACATTGATGTTGAAGGCATCAAGATTGATCCTAACATTGATACATCAATGAACATTGGACTTGTTACTGAAGATGGCGAAAGAACTTTCGTTACTAACAGAAACGGTAGTCTATGGAAAGAAAATATTGAGCATGTTGATTTTGAAAAAATGAAACAAGCTAAAATTCTTTCTCTTGCAAGTATTTTTAACTGTCCTTTACTAGACGGTAAAGCACTTGTTGAAATCTTCAAGGTTGCTAAAGCAGAGGGTATGACTATCACTGCTGATATGATTAAGCCAAGACTGGGCGAAACCCTTGATGATATTAAAGAAGCACTTAGTTATGTAGATTATTTCTTCCCTAACTTTGATGAAGCTTGTCTGATGACAGGTGAAACAGATGAAGCTAAGGTTGCAGATGTTCTTTATAACTGTGGTGTTAAGAATGTTGTTATGAAGATAGGCAAGAGAGGTTGTTACATTCGTAACGCTGACGGTGCTATGATTGTACCGGCTTGTAAGGGTGTTACAGCTATTGATACAATCGGTGCAGGTGACAACTTTGCATCAGGCTTTATTTCAGCAATCCTTCAGGGCAAAAATATTCGTGAATGTGGCGTATATGCTAACTGTACTGCTGCTATTTCAGTTCAACACACAGGTGCAACATCCGGTGTTCAGAACAAGGAAATGGTTGAAGAAATGTTAGCAAAGTACCACAGAGATTATATTCTTTAAAATAGGCGTAGCCTTTAGGCACCTAAAGGCTACATTAAAATAAATAGTTTTTAGAAAAAGGTGATTAAAATGAAGACTATGAAACTTGGTAAAACAGGTATGGACGTTTCAAGAATGGGTCTTGGTACATGGTCCATCGGTGGTGGCTCAGCTTGGGGTGGCGACCACGATTTACAGACAGTTGTTGATACAATTTGTGAAGCACCAAAGCTAGGTGTTAACCTAATTGATACAGCTCCGGGTTACAACTTTGGTAACAGTGAAAAAATTCTTGGTATGGCTCTTCAGAAAATGAACAGAGAAGATGTTAAGATCATCACTAAGTGTGGTGTTACTTGGGACCAAGAAATGAAGGGTGACCTTTTCAATAAGGTTAACGGTATTCAGTTATATAAGAACCTAAACAGTGACTCAATCAAGAGAGAAATTGAAGAATCTCTAAAGAGAATGGGTACTGATTATGTTGATGTATATATGACTCACTGGCAGTCAATCGAAGGTAGTGAATATTATGTTCCTATCCAGAAGACAATGGAAGTACTAAACGACCTTAAAGCTCAGGGTAAAATTAAGGCTATTGGTGCTGCTAATGTTGATATTAAGCAAATTCAGGAATATCTAAAGCATGGCGAACTTGACATTGTTCAGGCTAAGTATTCAATTCTAGACCGTGGCATTGAAGATGAAATCATCCCTTGCTGTCGTGAAAATGGTGTTACAATTCAGGCTTACTCACCACTAGAAATGGGTCTTCTTTCAGGTACAATGCCAAGAGATTACAAGCCGGTTGGTGCTCAGATTCCTAAGAAGTGGTTCCAGCCAGACAATATGCAGAAGGCTATGGATGTTATGGATCAGTGGAAGCCACTTTGTGAAAAGTACAACTGTACAATCGCAAACCTAGCACTTGCTTGGATTCTTGCTCAGGGCGAATTCATTAACCTACTAAGTGGTTCAACAACAGTTGACCAGATTAAGGAAAATGTTAAATCAACTGAACTAGAACTAGATCCAGCAGATGTAGCTATGATGCGTGATATGGTTGAAGAAATTGATAAATAATTAATTGCTCATTTTGTGATTTTCCGAATCATCTTTTATACATTGCCACCTATTTTGAGTTCCCATTCAGAGTGGGTGGCAATAATTTTCCTATGAATATTCAATATTTATGAATTTTCTCAATTTTCTTACAATTTATTATATAAAAAATACAAAAATCTCTTTACTTTATAATTTATATTTGGTATAATTATAACAACGAGGGGGAGACCTAATTATGGAGAAGAGAATTGATAAAATTAGACATAAAGTTGAAACAGAAGGCGAGGTATCCGTTACAGAGTTAAGTGAACTATATGATGTAACGGAAGAAACAATTCGCCGTGACCTTGAAAAGTTAAAAAATGAAGGTGTGGTTACAAGAACCTTTGGCGGTGCAGTTCTTAACACAGTTAACCACAAGGACCACATTCATTTTTTCAAGAGAAAATCTATTAATATAGAAGAAAAAAGGAAGATTGCTTCAATGGCTGTAAAGGCTATGCCTGAAATGCGTACACTTATGGCAGATAACAGTACAACAGTTATGGAAGCTATGAAGCTTTTGAAGAATAAGAATAATATTACTACAATTACTTTTTCAGCACAGATATTCCAAGAACTTGATGGTGCTGAAATGAGAGTTATATCTACCGGTGGTAGATATGACGAAGATACTCTTTCATTCCAGGGTAACCTGGCTATTGACAGTATCTCAAAATATAATGTTGATGTTGCCTTTTTAAGTTGTAAGGGACTTAGCTTTGAGAGTGGTTTGATGGACTCTACAGAGGGTGAAGCTATCCTAAAATCTAAAATGGCAAAAAGAGCTAACACAGTGGTGTTACTTGCAGATCATACAAAATTCAACCAAACAGCGTTTGTTAACTTTCTAAGTATTGATAAGCTTGATTATCTAATTACGGATGAAAAGCCGGATGACAAATGGGTTGATTATTGTAATGAAAATGATATAAAGTTGATTTACTAAGAACTTTATATTGTGAGCCGCTTGTTTTACAGGTGGCTTTTTTTATTTTTGGATATTATTGAAAAGCACTGATTAAGGGGGCAAAGGTTTTACCGGTGCTTTCAATTAATATAACGGATTAAAAATTTTAAGATGATAAAGGAGAGATGGGTATGAAAGCTCAGAAGCAAAAGATGTCTATCATTAAGAAGATGTTGATTGCTGTTGTTGCCGGTTTTGCAGTTGGTATTCTTTGTCTATTTATTAAAGGACAAATTAGTACCGATGTTTGGGGTGTTGTAGATGCAATATTCTTCCAAGATATTACAGCAACAAAAAGTATTGAAGGTATTGGTGTTTTCTATATTATAGGACAGTTGTTTATGCACGGTTTGCAGATGATGATTGTTCCTTTGGTTTTATGTTCACTTAGCTTGGCACTATGTAGCTTAGCTGATCCAAAGAAACTTGGTAAAATCGCAGGTAAAACATTTATCTGTTACCTATGTTTCTATGTTGTAGCAGCAGCTCTTGCAGGTGCAGCAGCCTACTTTGTTAAGTCAATGGGTTGGTTCGATGTTAACCTACCGGCTAAGGAAGCTCAGGAACTTGTAACAATGGATGGTTATAATCCACTTGTTACAGTTGTTAATGCAGTTCCTTCTAACATTGTTAGTTCACTTTCAAGCAATAGTACAATTCTTTCAGTAGTTGTTGTTGCTATTGTGCTTGGTCTATGTATGACAGCACTTGGCGAAAAGGCTCAGCCACTTAAGAGAGTTATTGAAGTTCTAAACGACATTGTACAGATGGCACTTAACTTCATTATCAACAAGGTTGCTCCAATTGCTATTTTCTGTATGATCGCTAGAGCATTTGCAGTTTACGGTACAGAATATATCTCACCAACACTTGTTTGGATTGCAACAACTATCATTGTTAGCTTACTACTTGTTGTTACAATTTATCCTATCGGTGTATTTATTACAACAGGTTTAAATCCAATTACATTCCTAAAGAAAACTGCTAAGATTGGTATGTTTGCAGCAGCAACAAACTCATCAGCAGCTACACTTCCACTTAACACAAAGACATGTACAGAAGAACTTGGTTGTTCAAAAGAAATCAGTAGTTTTGTTCTACCAACAGGTATGACAATTAATATGAATGGTACAACTGCTATGCATATGATTGCTATTACATTTATCGGTACTGCAGCAGGTATTAATGTTACTCCTGCTACTTTAGCACTAACTGCTTTCCTATCAATTTGTACTGCTATCGGTACTCCTGCAGTTCCTGTTGCCGGTACAACAATGGTTTATGTTGTTATGATGGGCTTAGGTTTCAACACAGAACTTTGCTTAATCGGTTATTCTCTGGTTTTGGCAATGAACTACCTACCTGGTATGGCTGTTATTACACTAAATGTTGTTGGTGACGCAGCTACAAATGTTATTGTTAATGCTAAAGAAAAACGCTTAAATAAAGAAGTATATGACAAAAAATAGTCTTTCTATAACCCCCTTTAGAAAGGAAACTCACCTATCGGGAAACCGGTAGGTGTTTTTCTTTTGTTTTAATCACTTCGTTATATTGCACAAATACTAACCTTGCTATATGTATATATTATACAAAAGGAGATTTTGTGGAAAATCAAAATAAAAAGCAAGAAAATGTAATAAAAATCCTAAAAATTTAACTTTAAATTTGATTGATTTAAACATTGACAATTTTTCTTAATAGGAATATTATATTTACGAAATAAATTTGAGGTGGTATTTTAAAGGAATTTTGTGGCAGAAATTTTCTTCTTCTTTTCTATTTATAATGTAGAAAAGTTGATGTATTTATTAGTATTTTGAAGAAGGGTAGTTAATGTTTAGTAACAAGTTCATTTGCAGATTAATAGTCCCACTAATTTTTGAACAACTTTTGGCAGTTAGTGTTGGTATGGTTGATACATTTATGGTATCAATAGTTGGTCAGGTAGCAGTATCAGGCGTGGCTTTGGTTGATAATATAAATAGATTAATCATTCAGATAATGGCTGCTTTTGCTACCGGTGGTGTTGTTATTGCCAGTCAGTACTTTGGTTGTGATGATAGAGTTAGAGCAAGACACACCTGTGCTCAGCTGGAAACTATTATGATGATTTTCTCAGTTGTAGCTGCACTTATTTTCTGTGTGTTTACAAGTCCGATTTTGTCATTGATTTTTGGTTCTATTGAAAAGGATGTTATGGACTGTGCTAAAACATATCTATTCATCACTGCTCTTTCGTATCCATTCCTTGGTATGTATAATGCCGGTGCTGCTATTTTCAGAAGTGTGGGTAACAGTAAAATCAGTATGAACATCAGCTTACTGATGAATGCAATTAACATTGTGCTAAATGCTGTATTTGTTTTTGGTGCCGGAATTGGTGTTGCCGGTGTTGCACTTGCTACTTTGATTAGCAGAGTTGTTGCCGGTGTTGTAATGACGATTTTTGCATTATCTAAGAAAAACCCTATGGCAGTACATAACCTTAAGAAATATATTCCTAAGAAAGCATTTGTTGTTAGAATTCTTAAAATCGGTATTCCTAGTGGTATCGAAAACGGTATGTTCCAAATCGGTAAAATTGTTGTTGTAAGTATGGTTGCTACTCTTGGTACAGATGCAATCGCAGCCAACTCAATTGCTTTTCAGGTTATTGACTTCCCAAACATTCCCGGTACTGCAATAGGTCTTTCAATGGTAACTATCATTGGTCAATGCTTAGGTGCAGGTAGTGCTGAGGATGCTAAGGTTTACACCAAAAAGCTAATGAAACTAACTTACCTTAGTGACTGGGTATGTAAGCTACTGTTACTTGTAACTGCTCCGTATATAGTAAGCTTATTCTCACTTTCACCATCAGCAACCGAAACTGCAGTATTCGTTTTGAGATGTTTCAGTATTGCCTCATTACCTGTATGGCCACTAAGTTTTGCACTTCCAAACTCATTACGAGCAGCCGGTGATGTTAACTACTCACTTGGTGTTAGTATGATTTCAATGTGGGTATTCAGAATTATTTGTAGCTATGTAATGGTTATGGTACTTGGTTGGGGTGTCCTAGGTGTATGGCTAGGAATGTTCATTGACTGGTATGCAAGAGGAGTTGCTTACTTAGCAAGATACTTGTCCGGTAAGTGGAAAAAGCATAGAGTAATTTAAAACTACATAAAAAATAAACTGCTATGGAACTTAATCTCCATAGCAGTTTTTGTATATATAAGTTGTATATATAGAAAGGACTCAACTTTTTGTTGAGTCCTTAATTTGTTTATGTTAGATTGTAATAATACCAAGTTGACTTAGAATACCTGTAACAAAGATAAATAGTAAGCAGATTGGAGCAACGTACTTAATCATAACATTGAAAAGTTTCTTTCTGCCAAACTTTTCGCCATTTTTAGTGACTTCATCTGTAAGAGCCTTTGGCTTAATAACCCAACCAACAAGAATACAAGTACAGAATGCAACGATAGGCATTAGAATACTGTTACTAATGTAGTCGAAGAATGTTAAGAAGTCCATACCAAGAATCTTAATATTAGCCCATAAACCATTACCAAGTGATGATGGAATACCAAGTAGTAGGCAAATACCGATAACGATTAAGCAACTAGGAATTCTCTTTAGGTGGAACTTGTCCATTAGCGAAGAAACAATAGCTTCCATAACAGAGATGGAACTTGTAATTGCTGCGAAGAATACAAGTACAAAGAATAGTAAAGCTATAATGTTACCACCCGGCATTTGCTGGAATACCTTAGGTAATGTCATAAACATTAGACCTGCACCCTGAGAAGAAAGACCTTCTTCACCACTAAAGATGTAAACTGCAGGAATAATCGTTAGACCTGCTAATAAAGCAACAAGTGTATCGAAAAATTCAATACGGTTTACTGACTTAGTAAGGTTAACATCATCTCTTGTATATGAACCGTAAGTAACCATAATACCCATTGCAATACTCATTGAGTAGAATAGCTGACTCATAGCACCTGCTACTGTCAAAATAGAGAATTTGCTAAAGTCAGGAATTAAGTAATACTTAACACCCTCCATTGCATTTGGAAGTGTCAGTGCGTAAATTGCAATACCAATAGTAAGTACAACAAGTAGTGGCATTAAGAATTTACTTAACTTTTCAATACCTTTCTTTACACCAAGCATAATAACAACAATGCTGAGTAGCATAAAGATTAAGAAGAATACTAGTGGAGCTACAGGATGACCGATAAAGTCACTAAAGTAACCATCTTTTGCTGCCGGAGCAACAAGTCCCTGAGCATAAACTGTTACATATTTTGTAACCCAACCACCAATAACACAATAGTAAGGAATAATGATGATTGGTACAAGGGTTGCAATGTACCCTAAGAAAGAAAACTTTTTGTTTAGTTTTTTGTAGGCAAGTACAGGACTTAGCTTTGTCTTTCTACCAATAGCAATTTCAGCAGTTAATAGGGCAAAACCAAATGTTACTGCTAAGATTAGATAAACCAGTAGAAAGATACCGCCACCGTATTGAGCAGCAAGGTAAGGAAAACGCCAAAGGTTACCTAAACCAACTGCACTACCGGCTGCCGCAAAGACAAATCCTAGACCACCGGAAAAACTTCCTCTTTTTTTGTCCATAATGTGGCACCTCATTTCAAATTATCCACTATATGATACCACAATTCCTAGTACTTTACAATGAATATTTCATATTATGTGGGGATTGTAAATAATTCACAATGAAAAACTGTTTCTATTGTGAAAAAGCAACTGTAAGTATTTTACTTTTACTTGCAGTTGCCTTATTTTTGGTTACATTGTCCAATACAGGTGGTACAGTTTCTATTGAAAAGACCGGTGAAGTGTATGACTATTCTGAAAACACAGACGGTAGCTTTGAATATTATTCATATATGAATAATATTCAATGTTACTGCTACTGCAAATACATATGCTAAGGGTGACAGTGATTACGAACTACAGTATAACGGTAAGAATGTAAACGGTGTTGATACTACAACTACTTATAAGTACATTAAGAATGTTGACTGTACAAGTAAGAAAACTAACTCAGCAAGTGCAATCACTTTAGACCACTCAAATGGAAGAAAGCTAACCCTCCTCGGTTAGTTTTCTTTCTTTTGTAAAGGTTATTGAATAACAAATGTGGGTATGATAAAATATTAAAAGACAGATTAAGGAAGTGAGAAAATGAAGAAAATTGTTGTGGGAATTTTAGCTCATGTTGACTCAGGAAAAACAACACTTTCTGAGGCTTTGTTATATCAATCCGGCAACATAAGCAAAATCGGTAGAGTTGACAACAGAGATTCTTTTTTAGATACATTTTCTCTTGAAAGAGCAAGAGGCATTACAATCTTTTCTAAACAAGCAGTACTAAATTATAAGGATACACAGTTCACCTTAATTGATACTCCCGGTCATGTGGATTTTTCTGCTGAAACCGAAAGAACTTTACAAGTTCTTGACTATGCAATTCTTGTAGTAAGTGGTACGGAGGGTGTGCAAAGTCATACCAAAACATTGTGGAAACTTCTTGCAAAATATAATGTGCCTTGCTTTATTTTTGTTAACAAAATGGACCTTGATGGTGCTAATAAGGGAATAGCAATGGCTAAGTTAAAGTCAAAACTAAGTGATAATTGTGTTGACTTTGATACTGTAGATACTGATGAATTTTATGAAAATATTGCACTATGTGATGAAGATTTATTGGTTAAATATGAAGAGGGTAACTTACAAAAATCCCATATAGTAAAAGCAATTAAAGATAGAAAGATTTTCCCTTGTATGTTTGGTGCAGCACTAAAGCTAAAGGGTACTGAGGAATTTTTAGATTGTATTTATAACTATTCCGAGATGAATAGTTATGGTGATGAATTTGCCGGTAAAGTATATAAAATTGCTGAGGATAAAGGTCAAAGGCTAACTTACCTAAAGGTAACAGGTGGCACATTAAAAGTAAAAGAAATTTTACAAAGTCCTAAGAATAAGGAACAAGAAAAGGTGCAGCAGATTAGAATATATTCCGGTGAAAAGTTTACTGCTATCCAAGAGGCTACTGCAGGTACAATTTGTGCAATAACCGGTATCACCTTTACTTCTTCCGGTGACGGTTTAGGTGTTGAGAACAATTCAAGTTTACCGGTATTAGAACCGGTACTTACATACAAAATCAATTTGCCAAGTGAAGTTGATGCCCATACTGCATTGCAAAAAATGAAAATACTTGAAAACGAAGACCCTCAGCTAAAAGTAGAATGGAATAGTAGACTAGGGGAAATTCAAGTAAAATTAATGGGTGATATTCAGCTTGAAGTGTTACAGTCTATTATTTCAGAGAGATTTGGCTTTGATGTAACATTTGGTCAAGGAAATATTATCTATAAAGAAACAATAGAAAATACTGTTGAGGGTGTAGGTCACTTTGAACCATTACGCCATTATGCAGAAGTGCATTTACTTTTAGAGCCAACAAAGAGAGATAGTGGTCTTACCTTTGCAACAGATTGTAAAGAAGATTTGCTTGATAAAAACTGGCAAAGGCTTATCCTTACTCATTTGTACGAGAAAACTCATATAGGTGTGCTGACAGGCTCACCTATTACAGATATGAAAATCACTTTAGTTTCCGGTAAAGCTCACCCAAAACATACTGAGGGTGGTGACTTTAGACAAGCAACTTATAGAGCAGTAAGGCAAGGTTTGAGAGAGGCAAAAAGTATTTTGCTAGAACCAGTTTATGAATTTACTCTTGAAGTGCCAACAGAAAATGTAGGCAAGGCTATGGCTGATATTCAGTATATGAGTGGTTCGTTTAACCCACCGGAACTTGAGGGTGACTTTTCTATAATTACAGGTACTGCACCTGTATCTACAATGCACGATTATACTAAGGATGTTATCCAATATACCCATGGTAAAGGTAAATTAGTGTGTAACCTAAAGGGTTATGAACCTTGCCACAACAGTGAAGAAGTTATTGAAAGTATAGGTTATGATTGTGACGGTGATGTTGATAACACTTGTGACTCAGTATTTTGTTCTAAGGGTGCAGGTTATAATGTAAAATGGGATAAGGTTAAGTCACAAATGCACCTAACAAGTGTATTATCTCAGCCTAAAGTAATTGAAACTATTGCAGAGAAGAAAAGGTCATTTACTAACTATCAAGGTAAAGAAGATTTGTTTGCACTTGATAATGAGTTAATGCAAATCTTTGAGCAAACTTACGGACCTATTAAACAGAAGAAAACAAATGTAGAGAAAAGACATTTTGATTTTACAAAGAAAGACCCTAAGTATAAACCATCAAAAGCTCCTAACTATGACGGTAAAGAATATTTGTTAGTTGATGGATATAATGTAATTTTTGCATGGGAAGATTTAAAGGAACTTGCAAAAACCACTATTGACGGTGCAAGAGAAAAATTGCTGAATATTCTCTGCAACTATCAAGGTTATAAAAAATGTGAAGTAATAGTAGTTTTTGATGCTTACAAAGTTAAGGGTGGTGTAGGTGAAGTTGATAAGCTAAATAATATCAACATTGTCTATACAAAAGAAGCAGAAACTGCCGACTCATATATTGAAAAAGTAACTAAAAAATTAGCCAAGAATAATAGGGTAAAGGTTGTTACTTCTGATGGATTAGAGCAACTTATTATTATGGGTAACGGTTGCCTTAGAATGTCATCACAAGAATTTTACCAAGAAGTAAAAGAGGCTGAAAACAATATAAGAGAAATAATCTCCAAGCAATTTTAATATTCTTTTTTATTTAAAAGATAAGTCCCATTTTTGGGACAGTAAATGTGGTATTATATTATTGTAGAAAAGAAAAAACTAACTTGTAAAGGAGAATTTTTATGACAAACAAAATAGGTTTTTATTGTGATGATAATAATGAAGTTAATGAAAATATAGAAACTATAGCAGTAGAAAAGCCTGAGATGAAAGCTAGAAAATCCCTTGTTAGTGTTCGTTTTGAGAAGAATAACAGAGTTCTTTCTTATTACAATGATAAATTCGATTTGCATAAAGGCGACATTGTTTTTGTTGATGGCAAGTTAGAAGGTGAAAGAGGCTTTGTTGAAGAAGTGAACTATAACTTCAAGATAAAGCTATCTGACTATAAAAAGGTTGTTGCCTTAGCAGATACTACAGTTAAAGGTAAGTTTTTCTTTGCAGGTGACTATTTTATTTCTTTTGATGAGTCAGTTATCCCTTATGAAAAGGTTATAACTTGGCTTAAGCCACCTGTTGTTGATGAAGAAGAAATTGTTGTTTCCGGTGAAGATGAAGAAGGCTTTTTGCTGGAAAATGACATTTCAAAACTGAAAGTGCCTTATAATGTTAAGGAAAAAGGCATTGATTATTACCTTGACGGTAGGGTAATTTATCTTTCAGTTGCCGGTAATATGGGTAAGGCTATTGTAGATGGTACAAATATTTACGAAATTGAATTTACATATAAAAATGGTGAAGTAAGTAACTTTATTTGTGATTGCTACTGTAACTATGCTTGTAAGCATATTGTTGCAGTAATTATGCAGTTGAAAAATATTGTGAAAACTATTGAAGAAAATTATAAGGAAGAATATAAGGACTATTTCTCAGCTGTAACTTCCTATGAACTTTTTAAGGTTACAAGAAGTTATGGCAAAAAAGGTAGTGTTACTTTTAATTAATTTCTTTTTTGAGTTGTGTTTTCTAAAAGCAGATAAAACAGCGGTGTTTATTTAAAAAGTTCTCAACAGTATTATTTACAAAACCAATACAGCCTGATATACTTTAGACAACAGATTATTAAAAAAGAGATGCAGTATTGAATTCTATAGAAAATATAAGTACTATGTTAAATGAAATTTATTGCAAGCTTGACTTAAAGTGTATGCAGATTGTAAAAGCTCTGTTTTCCTGAATTTTTGAAATAGAATCAGCTTGGTATAATGGGTATTGCAGTAAAACAGATGACGGCAAATATGTGATGAATTATTATCCTATTCCGGTTATCAGTGTAAAGTGCTACTGTGATATTGAAATAGATTTGGAAAATATAAGAGTTGTGACAAAACTAAAACGGAAGAAAGCATTGCAATTCAGTTTTGCTGAATTTGATAATTACCATTTTATTGCTTATAGCAAGGCAGGCTGTTCTTATGACTTTGACAACAGAAAAAAGAGCATTTCCGATTTACATAATATGATTTCAAAAAGTGATAACAATGAAATTAGATTTACATTTTATTTCAATTTTGATACATATGAAAATGACATATTCAAATTTGTAAAGCTACTTAGAAGGAAAGAATTTTACTATTGAAAAAACAAAAGGAGTAACAAATGGAAAAGAGTTTGTTGGAAAAATGGGAAAAAATATACTTTTTTGCAATCAAGATTTCAAATTATCAACCGTGGGACAAGTTTAATGAAGATGACAGAATTGTGTATATGAATAAAAACGAAAGTAAAACATTCTTTTACAGCTTTTTAGGAGAGTCGTGTTCACAGTGTGGTATAGCTTGCTATACTGATTTGGATGATTATAATAATGCAAGAAAGCGCTTGTCAGAAAGCAACTTAAAAAACGAACCAGTTTTTTTCTTGCAGAATGCCCTCATTGGCTTATGGGGTAATCGAGAAGATGTAAGCAAGGAAAATTATAATCTTTTGAAAGAGTTAGGACTTAAATGCCGAGGAAAAGGCGGTTGGCTGCATTTTGAAAAATATGAAACAGGATATGCGCCGACTATGCCGGATGAGGATGAAGCAGAGATTTTAGGAGATGCATTAGAGCAACTGTATATGGCTCTGACAGCTGTTTATGAAAAAGGCGTCAGTGTTGATTTTAATAACGGTGAAACACTCACACGATGGTACTCTGAAGAAGATGAGCTTTATTATACCCATGGTATGAAACTGGATTTGCCCACAGAAACTGATAACAGACTATTGTATTTTAAGGATAATGAGGATTTTCATAAACTCAAAACAATGCCTTTAAGTAATTATTCGATTGAGATTGATATGTCATATTTGAATGCAGTAATCAAGGATAAGGGCAGAAAGTTTTTCCCGAAACTTCTGCTGGGTGTAAATTCAAAAACAGGTGTTATTATTTTTGAACATCTTTTTGCGCCTGACGAACAAACTCATATCACTGTAATAAACGCCATTGACCGGATGTTGACGAGACTTGGCAAACCGTCTCAAATCTTTATATGCAGTGATGAATTGGAATCAATTCTCAAGGATTTTTGCAGCAAGGGAAACATAAAGCTTACATTCAAAAAACGTTTACTCGAGATTGATAAAGCAAGAAAGTCTATTGAACAAAATTGCTTTTGAATTATAAAATAAAACCTGTTTTGCTTTTCCGTATTGCAAAACAGGTTTTATTATGTGTGATTGTTTATATTAAATTATTTGTGATAAAAGATGTAAGCCAGCTATAAGTATAAACAAGCGAAAGCCTCTGTTGAGCCGTGTGTTCCCGTGTTGCAATTTTATTGCGTTCAGCAGGAAAGCAATCGGAATTTTGAATTAAACCCGACACAGGCGATATTTGAAAAATTCAGATTTGGTCTGGATATTCAGACTTATTTATGGTATGTTGTTGTACTTGAAAAGGAGGCTTGATGTTATGTTAACAAGAAAATTACTTACAAACGGCAACGCTTTCTAGAGGACGGATAACCGTTGGGGCGGTGTTATTTGGTATATGGATGAAAGCGGCGAACGGAAAAGGAAGAGCTTTTCAGGTACGACAAAAGCCGAAGTCAATAAGAAAATGACGGAATATATTGCGGTGTTCAATGACTCAATAATTGAGTCGCAGGAAACAAAGAAAAGGCTTCGGGACAGTATGCAGAACTGGCTTGAGGTATTTAAGTCCCGTCTGTTGAACGCACTACATATGACCGGTATGAATGTACGGCAAAAAATCAAATCTATCCGTATATCGGTGATAAGGCTGTCGGAGATGTCAAATCGGCAGATATTAAAAAGTTGCTCAACGATAAGATGAACGAAGGCTATGCTTACACTACGGTTAAGAAAGTGCATAATGTGCTGAATGAATATTTTCGCTATCTTACTCAACAAGAATATATCGACAGAAATCCCATGATAAGTGCTCCGATGATAAAGAAAAGCAACTTTCTGGCGGCGCAGGACATCCGACGAGCGAAACCATAACGGTATTCACGCCGGAAAAAATTAAAATATTCAAAGATGAAGCGTTCAGCACATTTTCAAACGGCAAAAGAAGATATCAGTAAGCCGCCGCATATATCCTTATGTTGAATACAGGATTGAGAACAGGCGAAGCACTCGGACTTCTCAACAGTGACATTGACTTTGAAAATCGTGTTATGCACCTGAACAGAGGAGTTAAGGAAATATCAAAGCGTGACGGAGTAACAGCAGAAAAAGGACGAGAAGTAAAAGTCGGCAAGCTGAAAAGTGCCACGAGCAAGCGAGATGTTCCGCTGAACGATACGGCAATCGAAATGATACTCGACCTTAGAAAAGAATTCTATTTAGGAGATAACTCACCTCTGATACCCGATGAAAGCGGTAACTTCACCCGACCGGTAAATTTCAGAAAACGCTATTACAGAATCCTCAAAGCCGCAGGCATAGAAACCAAAGGCTTGCACTCCCTCCGACACACCTTCGCCACCAACCTCGTAAATGGCATAAAGCAACCTGACGGTACAATAAAAGTCCTAACTCCACGACAGGTAGCAGATTTGCTCGGACATACAACTTTCGAAATCACTGAGCTGTACTATGTAAAAAGGGATTTGACAAAACTGAAAGGTATTACAGAGGGATTTGAGTTATAACAAAAAATCATGTTATATTAATATTCGAAACATAAAATAAATACCATAATATTTTCAAATATGTATTGAATATTTTTTTGAGGTAACAAATAATATTAAATGTATATCTTTATAAAAATATAATCATTAGTATTAGTATTGATTTTTATGTGAAAAAATGTTATAATGAGGTGTATAAATCCGAAATGAGGTCTAAAATAGTGAAAGTATTTATTAGTTGGTCAGGCGACATAAGTTTAAAAGTAGCCACTGTTTTCAGAGATTGGCTACCATCTGTTATACAGTCTATTGAGCCATATGTATCCTCAGAAGATATTGATAAAGGTGCAAGATGGAGCACTGATATTGCAAAAGAATTAGAAAATTCAACATTTGGAATTTTATGTGTTACGAAGGAAAATATTGAAGCACCTTGGCTTTCGTTTGAGGCTGGAGCTTTGTCGAAAACAATGGAAAAGTCCTTTGTTTCGCCTTTCCTATTTGATATAAAAAGATCTGAAGTTCAGGGCCCAATATTACAGTTTCAATCAACAATTTTTGAAAAAGAAGACATAAAAAAATTAATTAACACACTAAATAAAGCATGCGGGGAGTCAGGAATTTCTGATGCACGATTAGAAAAGGCATTTGAGGTATGGTATCCTACACTTGAAAAAGAATTAAGTGAATTAAAAAGTAAAAATATTGAAAATAGTGATACTAGTATTCCAGAAGAAAATAATAACTCATCCGAGATATTAGAGGAAATTTTAGAATTATCACGTGATAATCAGAAATTATTGAGAAATCCTGACGATAAATTATATGATGATATTAATGAAATTAAAAGTTTAATTGAAGAAATTAGATTAAAGAATAGCTTAAACGAAAAGAGAAGAACAAAAAAATACAGTTCAGTGTTTCTTGATGAAATCATTCATGAAAATATAGGCAGGGACAATATGCCGTATGGATTCTTGATAGTGCTAAGTTGCTATAAAGAGGAATTTCCTTGGATTTATGATAGTGGAAAAGAGTTATTAGATTTGATAAAATCAGATAAGTCCAATGAAGAAAAAATACGGTCAATGAAGACCTTTAGAGAAATAGTAGATTATACTTGTAGTCATCCAATAATGCGAGATATGTTTTTGCGTAATAAAGATAGTGCCATAATGTTAAAAGAAATGCCCTTTGCATTAATGAAATGTTTAGATGAATTAGGACGAATTTATATTTAAATAAATTAATTCAGATCTATCAAAATCTACTTAAAATCAGATGCGCTGAAGATTGATAATTTGAATTTTGTTTTGATATAAGATAAGCCTGAGTTTGCCAAAAACTTAGGCTTAAATTTTGTTAAATGGCATAACAACATTGTTTAACGTTGGTTGTATTATTCCTCTTCAAAACCTTCTATTTCAATATCTGAAAAATCCACATCTATGATTTCAGGCTGTTCATAACCATTGGATTGTCTTTTTCTTAAGTCATTATAATAATCAACATTTGCTAAATCTAGTCCAGACAAATACTTTTTGAATTTAACAGACATAGGTCTATAAGAAATAAATGTTATACCACCGGAAATAACACCTCCAGCAACAGGTATTATTTTAGAAACACTTTTTGCAAAAATTTCCTTAGTCATTTTTACGCCCAGAATGGTTGCAACTTTTTTTACAATAGGATAAATGACACCTTTTGTAAGTGCCTTCGATGCTAAAGTTTTGCTTATTCTTTGAGCCATACTTGCGCTTAATTTTGTAACAACGGAGGTGGCTCCTTTAACGCCAAACATAACTCCAGTGAAAAGAGTTAACAGTTGACTTGTTTCGTCATCAATTTGCTCTTTGTTGCCAATCAGGTTTTGCCAACCGTAAAGATATGTAAGTTTTTGCATAATACGCAAAATATGAGCATAATACTGTGTTAAGTCAGCCGGAATAGTCGCTGCTATTGCAAATCCTCCCGGCAATCCGGATGCAAAAGATATAGAGCTAACTTTTAGTGTTTCGTAGTTAATACATGAGTCAGCTATTTTATTTATTATATCTGCTGATATACCTGCATATGCAGGGTTATATTCGATTGCAGCCTTTATTACATCATCAGTGCAATATTTTTTCAATTCTCTCTGTAAAAAATCTTCTCTATCAATATGTACCAATGGCACGGAAATAGATGTTTGTAACAATTTTTCAAAATCTATTTTTTCAGATAATTTTTCGCTCACTTCATAAACCTCTTTTTTGTTAAGAAACTGTTGTAAATATTGATGCTATTTTGATGATGTAACAGACGGAAACGTTGGAATTATTAGCAACCGTTGAACATTTTTATGCCTGAAATAAGTGTCAAAAGCGGAAAATCAGACCGTGCTCCGTACATAAAAATATATCAAAAAACGGCTTAAACGCAGTGTTTAAGCCGTTTTTGCTTGGCAGGGGCAGAAGGACTCGAACCCTCGGCACGCGGTTTTGGAGCATATGAAAGTATGTTTTAAATGGTGTTATACGGTATTATTTTGTATAATATCAACAATAAAAACGGCTATTAGTTGGTGAAAATTAATAAAATATCTACAATTTAAGTAACACTCAAAACAAATTCTTTGTAAAAGTGTAGATGAAGTGTAGATGATTTTAAAAAAAAGTGTAGATAAAAAAACAGTCAGCTACATCCAAAAAATTAAAATTGAATAAAGGTTAAAATTAGTTTAATTTTTCTTGAGCTTTAATTAAAAAAAGGTGTGCTATCCATTAATAGAACGGCACATCTTTAATTTAGAAATGATTCAATCAACGCATTAATTGCTTGAATTTGATTATCATTTAATTTTGAAACATCAATTTTCATAGTTGGTTTTTCGCTAGACTTACCCAATAAATAATCGGTAGAACAACCAAATAAATAGGAGAGTGATAAAAGTATTTCAGTGCTTGGTGTTCTTTCACCTGTTTCGTAGCCAGATACGATAGACGGTGAAACACCTAGTTTATCAGCAACTTGCTTTTGAGAAAACCCATATTTAGTTCTTAAAGATTTCAATTTTTCAGGCAAATTTTTAATCATTGTGTTTTCCTCCAACACTCATTGTAGATTTAATATTAATACATTAGGTGTAGAAAAATAACACTAATTGTGTTGACTAAAAATATTTAATATGTTATTATATTTTTAGAAAATATATACAAATTGTGGTTTGCAATAGGAGGATATAGAAAATGAAACAAAAACAATTAATTGCGATATGCTTAATCATTAATTCTTTAGTGGTGCTGTTATGTGGATGTGGTGGAATTGATAAAGAGAAATTGGCAAAATTGAAGAAAGAATTACAAAAGAATAGTACATCCGTATCTCAAACCTCAACAGAAGCGACAACTATTGAAACTACTACGGAGAATGTTATACCTAGCTCTACAAAGTTCATTGCTCAAGGAAATACTACATTAATGAATTTTTTAATGGCTTGTGAGGATAATGGCTATTCTATTCTAAAGCCTCATAGAGATGATGATATTGTTACTGCTTTTGCAAAAGGAGAAAATGCTAGTTTCACTATTAAATATTTTTGCGAAAGCCAACACGTATTTATGGTTAAAATAGTAAACAATAATATGGCAACTAATGATGAATATATGGATTGTGTTATGGCTATGGCTAAATCTATCAATCCAGATATTAATACAAGTAAATTAAAAAGTAATGTTAAGAAATCTATTAAAAATCCAAATAGAGGTTTTGTGACGGAACAAACATATTTTGACTATGATTCAGCGGTTGGCACATTTACCATTACACATTGATTTGAAAAGGAGAATATGTATGTATTTATTAGTAGTAGTTTTAATTTTGATTGCTTGGGCTATATACGCCATCAAGGAAAAACTTGAACCACCGATGCCACCGATTGATGACACAGAAAAGTTTTTAAGAACCATTCAAAATCTACCTAATCAAAAGGCTAGACAAAAGTATCTCAAAGATTTAAGACGAGGAAAGAAAAAGTAATAACAATGGAAAATGAAAAATACAAGGCACAAACCAAATACAAAAAGAAAAATCCTAGCAAAACATATACTTTTAGTGCATTTTTATATGAAACAGATATAATCAATCATATGGAAAAGCAAGATAATAAAGCCGGATATTTAAGACAGCTTGTACTTGATGATATTGAACGACAATCAAACAATAAATAATTAAAGGAACTGTTATTTAGCAGTTCCTTTTTTACTGCTGTATGTTTTGAAAATTGGCTTGACGATAGAGAGGCACACATTGGGCTTCGGTGCTATACTGCTTTTTCGTTTGAAATGTTATGCACCCCCCATACCTGCTTATAGTAGAACTAAATTTATTTTTTTTAGTTCTACTTTTTAAAATAAATAAAAGGGTAGTGACCTTTAAAAATCACTACCCTATAATGAACTTAAAAAACTATTCATTATTATTTTCTTTATATGTTTTAATTAGCTTATCTAAAGTCGGGCGACTTATGTTTAGTTTCTTTGCTAATTCGCTTTTATTTATCTCCCTGTTTTTATATTTTTTATAGTAGTTTTCAAAATCAGGAATAGAAACGGCTTTTCTGCCCTTGTATTTTCCCTCACGTTTGGCTATGGCGATACCTTCTCTTTGGCGTTCTAATAGGTTCGTTCTTTCAAATTCATTGATAGCACCTATCATTGTCAGCATTAGTTTTCCGGTTGGCGTACTTGTATCTATATTTTCCTTGTTGCTAATTAATGTAATGCCTTTTTCGTTCAAGAGTTCAACTATGTTTAGTAGGTCTTTCGTTGACCTTGCCAATCGTGAGAAGTCGTGTATGTGTATTGTATCGCCCTCTCTTGCGAAATTCAACATTTCTTTTAGCTTTGGTCTATTGGTGTCTTTGCCTGATACCTTTTCAATAAACCACTTTTCTATATCATACCTTTTCATTGCTTCAATTTGTCTTTGTTCGTTCTGTTCGATAGTTGAAACTCTTATATATGCAATTTGCATTTTGTCCTCCTGTTGTGTAAATCTGAAGTCTTAGATGTTGGTTACAATTTGAAAAAGAATTAAAATAACAATTCTATTTTTACAAATTATTGAAATATCACGATTGTAATTTTAGGTTTACTCTATTTTAACATCTCTAATTGATATGGGTAAAAGGTGGTTAACATAACCACCTCTATATCTTTTAATTACTGCTGTTTTTTTAGATTAAAACTATTTAATAGTTTTAGTTACAACAAACTTCAAAACCTTTAAAAGCCAAGCAGGGAAATAAAAAATGTTTGTTGCTATTTTTCCCACTACACATTGACCATCAATGAAACGGTGTTTCATTTCTCTAACACTGAAAACATTTGAAATTACGAAATTAAAAGCGATGTATAAACCAATCAACGAGATTACTAAAATATTCATAGTTATTTCACCTTTCTGCCCGTATAGCCGATAGCACAGCCCGTTAATTAATCGTTGTTAATTAGCTCATAAAACTCTTTGAATTTTTCTTCAATGATGTTATCGCGATTAATTAAAAAATCGCCCTTGTCATCTTCCCAACAAATCGCAACGCCACCGTTAATAACATCTACCACGTAATTTTCTTCATTGGCAAGTTCTTCACCGGCTAATCTTATCGCCTCTCTTTCTGAAATTGCCCTTCTTTTATTCAAATCTTCTTCTTTTCTTAGTTCAAAACAAATTGAAAAATCATCTTGATAAGAAACCCACTTGTCGCGTTTTTCTTTTGAATCAAATACCATCAATTCGTTGTTAATTCCTTTACTTGCAGCATAATAATATTTCATAGTTGTTTCACCTTTCTGCCCGTCTTGCCGATAGCACAGCGAAATAAATTAAATGATAGCGATTTTCATTTCAGGCTTTGCCTGTACTGTTTTACTCCCATATAAATCACGGATTTCATCAAGAGAAAAAGTTTTTTTACTTTTCTTCTTATAGCCTGATGTGTGATAGTACCAAGCCATTTTAGACTTGCTCCATCTAAACTTTAAGGATTTTAACACCTCCTTATGTTCTTTGGTATTGCCGGTAAGCCATAGCCAAGAACCACAGATTTCTATATTGACACCTTCTAAATTAATAAGAATATTAATAATATTTTTAAATTCTTCAGGTGTTTCAGTTGTTTCCTTTTCGGTGGTGTATGTTTTTCCTTCTGCTGTGCTGTGTGTGTTCTTCAAAGAAGAAAATAACACATCATATTCATTATTGATTTCTTGCATTGTGACGGTGCTACCGCCACGGTCTGGGTGATGTTCCATTGCAAGTTGCTTGTACTGCTTCTTTAATTCCTCAAGTGTTCTAGGGTTTTTAAACCATTTCATTATGTTACTCCTTTGTTGACTTGGGGAGCGGTTAACAGTATAATGATATATGTAACCGCTCCTTTGTGATTTTGGTTACTGCCCTTGTTTTTAACCCGCCAGTTTTAACAAGGGCTTTTTCTTATGCGATTGAAAATCTACGGCTTGAAATTTGCTTTGTATATTGCTTGTACATTTCGCCGTGTTCCTTTTTAAAGGTTGTTGAGTCAAACCTGTTTGAAAGAATTGGAGTCCATCGGCAGATATAACAACCTGCGTTCATTTCCTCAACATTTCTTTCCAACATTTCCGCCTTGATTTCATCCTTTAAAGATTCAACCTGTTCTTTTGCTTCTTTTAGAAGTTCCTCCCATTCTTTAAGTGTTGCAACTTTCATTTCAAGTTCATTTGTACTCATTAAAAAAACTCCTTATTAAATAGATTTGTGAATGTTTTGTGTTTCTTTCACTGTCTAAATTGTATCATAGTTAGTACATTAATACAATAGGCAAAATGTACAAACATTAGTACATTTATTTGTGCAATTTTGTACTTGAATTAGTACATATTTTGTGATATAATTTGGTACAGTGGAATAGGAGTGTTCAATTATAGGCTTTTTCAAATTAGGAGGTGTAATGAATGTCAATTTCTATGATGAAATTAAAAGAAATAATGGAAGAACGAGGAATTAAAAAATTTGATTTAAGGAAAGCCGGATTTAATCCAAACATATTAGATAAAGTTCTTTCCGGAAATCTTAACAAACAAAAAAGAGTTGATACAGAAACTATCAATAAAATCTGTAAATATTTTTCAATACAACCCGGAGATTTTATGGAATACTCTGAGGATGAATGATTTTTAAATTTTGATGTAATTGTTGTGTTATATTTCAAGGCTACATTATATTAATATTTTTTAATGAACATCGGTATTGAGAAACTCCATCATTGAAGTTAAAAAATATAGAGAAGAACGATACTATATATCAATCAGGCTTAATATAGACCATTGGTCGATTTACAAAATAGCTAAGGAACTTCATCGTCCGTACAACACAATCAATAAAGAGGTACAGTGTGGAACTGTGTATTTGTATAAAGGTATAAGCCTGATATAGCTGAACAGAAATACAAAGACAAGAGAGCAAACAGTAAAAGAAACTACCGTTGCCTTAAATGTGTTGAATTTCTCAACAAAAAGGGTGGTGTTATTATTAAAAAAAGGTGGTGTATTAAATGGTTAGTTCAGCTCAAAAGAGGGCTACGGCTAAATATGAGCAAAAAAATATGACAAAATATTACTAAGAGTTGATAAAGGTGAGAAAAATATAATAAAAGATTATGCTAATAAACAAGGTGAAAGCGTTAATTCCTATATTAAAAAGGCTATATTTGAAAGAATCAAACGTGAAAATAATGCATAATCAAAAAATAATATGTGTGGTTGCTTAGTTGTTGAAAAAGTTGGTAAATGAATTACCAACTTTCATAAAAAACAGTAAAATTATATCAAAAAAATATAAAAAATTACAAAAAACACTTGACAAAGTAAATATAAAGTAGTATAATAAAAGTGAAAAATAAATTAAATTATTCGATTTTAGCGAATTTCCTTTTAATTAAAACATAAGGTAACTGATTAAGTTACTTATAAAGGCTGTGCTTGATTGAGTATAGAGTGTTAGCCGATTTTGGCTAATAAAAAAAATCATACCAAGTCTATATTTTGAAAAAAATTAGACTTGATATTGATTTAATTCTGTATTCAATTTTGCATAGCCTTTTTTTATTTTTCAAAAGACAAAATGCAAAAATGCGAAAGGTGAAATTAAAATGAAAGAAAACAAAAGCGAACTAATCACACAGTCAACAGTAATGGAAATGGGCTTTACTAAAGCAATGATTAAAAATCTACTTCCAGAACCAATTACAAGACCAAATCCAATTTATAATTGTGCTGCTCCTATGAAATTATGGGAGAAAGATGTAGTTCTCCAAATAATGGAAACTAATGAATTTAAAATCGCATTAGAAAAAGCCGAAAAAAGAAGAAAGGCTGCAAGAACTGCTGTACTCACTAAAGAAAAGCGACTAAAAGAAAAGATGATTGAAAAAGCAAATAACTTTGAACTTGAAGTTATTGATGATGAAAAACTGATTGAACTCGTTCTAAATGAAAAGAAGATAGCTATTCACGATAGAATGTTTGATGAAATGAAATACCTTGAAAGAAAAATGTGGAGAGGTGATTTCGAGGGTCGCTATGAGGATTTAGAAGAAGAATATGAAAGAGTTTGTTATGAATATGAATATTTCAAATTTGAAAAACCAAGTAATGAGGAAACTATGGATAGGTGGGTAGTCAACTATATTCGCCATAATTTAATAAATTATGATGATACTCTATATCGTAACAACGGAAAAATTGGAAAGAAAGATGCTTACCCTGTTTTCAAGAAAGCCGTATTGGAAAGAATTGCGAAAGAATATCCCAAGTACGCCGAGGAATGTAATCGCCAAATTAGTTGGATTGGACGAGAAGGCTACTATTCTTATTGATAGAGGAAATTTTAGATGATTATATTGGATGAAAAAAAGTATGCAGAAAAATGTCTTGAAAATGGGTTGATGGATTCAAAACCATTTAATACACTTTCTATTTTGGCAAAATACTATTATCACCATTTAGGTTATCGCAAGAAAAAAATTGCCTCTCTCCTACTTGACTATTTGTCTAAATATTATCCTAGATATGAATTAAACGAATTAACTTGGCAAACAACTGTTGAAAAGATAGCTAGAAAAGCGGGTGATTACCAATTATTTGAAATATCTGGTGTAAAAATAACAAAGTCAGAAATGAAAACAATTCAAAATATACATAATAAAGTCTTAGAAAGATTAGCTTTCACAATGCTTTGCCTTGCAAAGTTTTATAATCTTAAAAATCCTAAAAATAATGGTTGGGTAAATACCGACTCTAAAGAAATTTTTAAATTAGCAAGGATTTCTTGTAAAGTAGTTGAAAAGGAAATCAAGATTGGAAAGTTAAGAAAAATGGGGTTGCTTGAATTTCCAAAAAGAATGGTAATCTAAATTGTCGAGTTACATTTATCAATGACGATGATGACGAAGAATTATTCATTTCAGATTTTAGAGAACTTGGTTACGAATATTTGCTTTATAAAGGTGGTAACTTTATCAGATGTGCTGAGTGTGGCATATTAACTCGTGGAAATAAAAGTGGAAATAAAAAATATTGTAAAGATTGTGCTACATATACTCCCAAGGGTACAAAGATGATTACTTGCGTGGATTGTGGAAAAGAGTTTGAAGTCGATGCTTTATCAAGAAGAATAAGATGTGATATGTGTCATAAGGAAGAAAGAAAGCGAATTAATAAAGAGAATCAAAGGAAATGGAAAGAAAAGAATAAAAAATAATACTAGTTCATTTTGAGGTACACTTTTAAAAAGTTACAAAATGCACTATTAACCCCTCAATTATTGAGGGGTTCTAGGGGATTTAACTTAAAATTTTAAAAACACTGTTTTTCCTCTATGAATAGGATATATGAGTTCCCTTACTCTCATTTCTTTATCTTTTCTTGACAGGTGTTGGTGTGGCAACATCAATATAAAGATAAAAAAATAAAATGTAATCAGTTTAATTTTGAGATACCCTAATAAAATCCTATATATAAACAGTTGAAAAGCTAGTATTTATCGGACTTTTAGACTATGTAAAATTTTGGTAATAAAAAACACTGTTTTTCCTCTATTGAAGGGATATATAAGTTCCCTTATGTTGGTGTGGCATATTAATTTATTTTTTTTATTCACAGGTAAAATCAGATGTGAACTATTAAAGGAGGTGATTTGATGAATTTAATCGAAAGATGTCAGCGAATGTTTGATGAGCTAGGAGTACCTGTTACTTCGTTCTGCAGAAAGATGAATATTTCACCATCATATTTCTATGCCTGTAAAAGAGGTACTATGAGTTTTTCAAAAGCGGTAGAAAAAAGAATCAATGATTATTTAGTTAAATATGGATTTTAATTAAAACAAAGAACAAAAAATATTCAAATTAAAGGAGAAATCAAATTATGTCAAAGAAAAACTTAATGACAGTAAGCCAATCAATTAAAATGCTTTTAGATGAAGAATTTAAGGATAAAGACGTAAGTGGCGAAGATTATGAAAAAGCCTATAACAATTTAAAAGTGAAAATCTACTATGGAATTAGAAATAGTCAACTTGACTATTTTAAAACTCCTCGGATTCTTGTTGAGAAAGAACAAGTTAAGAATTTCGTTGAAAAGAAAATGATAAAGAAAACCATCTTATCACCGTTTGAGGGTATAGACCTTGATTTCGATGAGTCATTAAAACCTATTGAGAGTTTTCAAAATCAGAACACTATTGATAAACCTTTAAATTACAATACAATGGTTCAATACGCCATATCCAATAAAGGTAGAATTTTTAACCTGACTAATCAAAGAGAATTAAAACCATATATCAAAAATGATAGTGACTATGAAAAAGTGGTTCTTTCTGTTAATGGAAAACCAACGACAGAAAAAGTTCATAAATTAGTAGCTACTATGTGGTGCTCAAATGGAAAATTAAAAACTGAGGTACACCATATCGATGGTAATCACCAAAACAACAACTCCATTAATTTGGTTTGGGTGACCAAAGCAGAGCATAACAAAGCCCATAGACTTTTAAAAGAGGCTAAAAAGAAAAATGATTTCAAGGAATATGATTCGTTTATTGAAAAAATTGAAAAAGAGAATCAATGGGAGAAAGAATATAGGTGTCTGGCGTTTGAGAAAGAAAAAAACATTATCTTTGTTTGGATAACCAAAGAATCTTATGCTGACTTTAAGAAAGGTTTAAAGTCATTAGATGAAATCAGCACAGATGAAGTAAAAGCAGAAAGGATTGTTAAAAAATGAGAAGTGAAAAATCAAAATTAATGGTCATCCACAGTCAAAGACTTGCAGGTTTTTTAATGTTAAATGGATTTAGACTAATTAAACTACTACTTGACGAAAGTAGTGGTTTAAATAAGTTTATTTTCATCAATTCACCCGCATTAATTGACTGTATGGAGAATTGGCAAATTCAAAAATTAAAAGAACTAAATAAGGAGAAATGCTAATGACGAATTTAGAAGGTTACGAATATTTCAAAAACGAAAATGGCAAAACAATGGCGATTGAAACAGCCACAGGCGAAGTAATGGATACTTTTTGGATGTGCCTACCTTTCGGAACTCAAATTAAAACACCGGATGGTGTTACGACTCAAAGAAGCTACTTACAGCAGAAAGCTCAAAATCACTTAAAAAGAATAACAAACAGCGATTTGGGAAAGTTCTTTTTCGTTTCAAATCAAGAAGAATTTAAAGACCTGTTACCCCAGACAGTCACAAGATTAATCTACCTAAATACCTTTATTCGTTATGGCGACAACAGATTAATGAAAACGGAAAGAACACCAATGGAAAAAAGTGATTTAGCCAAAATTTTAGGAATTTCAAAAGCAGCGGTAACAAAATTTTGGAAAGAAGTTTCACCAAAATATATCGCTGAAATGGAAAACAATCTAATATTTACAAATACGGATGTTTTTATTAGAAGAAAATTAAATCAAAGAGGTGGATTTAATCCTTATCAAAAATTTTATATGCAGGGAATTAGAAAGCTATATGAGACTACTGCTGTATCACAACATAAACATTTAGGTTATGTTTTTAAGATGTTACCCTATATCAATCTTGAATTTAATGTGCTTTGCAAAAACCCACTAGAAACAGACCTAGAAAGAATTGAACCACTATCTCTAAAAGAATTTTGTGCTGAAATAGGCTACGACACCTCTCAAATTAACAGGTTGCTGAATATATATAGGAAATTAACATTTGATGTTAAAGGAAAACAAGAAAATTTTTGTGCTTTCGTTTTTGACGGAATTAATAGAAATAAGTCAAAGATTTTCATAAATCCAAACGTTCTTTATAATGGTTCAAACTATCGACGTGTTAAAATACTCGGAATGTTTTGCAGAAACTAAAAAAAAGTTTCGACATTTTGTAAACACTTAAAATTAGTGATTTTAAGTGAAATCGGGTGAGTAAACCCTCAATTATTGAGGGCTTTGCACACTAAAATAGGCTTATTTTGGCTAAAAAATGCTTCGACATTTTGTAAACACCCTAAAAACCCAGTAGAGCCGATAAACACTAGGCTACAAGGCATTTTTTGAAATACGAGTTATCTATTCTATGTATATTTAGTCTTGATTTAGTGGAATAGTTTTAATTAAAGAATAGTATATATACCCTCATTCGGTTTTAGTATTAACTATTTAAACCACCATAGAAATAGAATGTGGGTATATGACTGCCTGTCAAGGCTAATATGTAACATCTGATAATAAAAATAAATATAAATTTATACTAATCAAATATTTAATTATACGAATATAGTTATGAATAGCCGAGATTTAGCCTATATGCGATTTTTTATTAAAGACTAGTAATTTCATTATTAATCTTTAAAAATGCAACACAAGCTAAAATAAAGCAAAATAAAGCTATGTGATTAATATACTATACTCTTAATACTAAAATAATATTAATAAATTAATTAGAGTATAGTATTTATAAATTAATAATAGTCTTAATCCTTATTATTAGAATTAAGACTATTATATATATTATATATATTAATACACTTATTAATGTTTATTTAATACTATTCTTTATTTAATACGATTCTTATTAATTAATGAATAGTATATATAAATAAATAATAGTATATTAACCCTATTAACTTTTAAAAATTCTATTGGTTGTTTAAATAGGATTAAGACAAGTCAAAAGGGTTTATCAATACTATTTAAAGGTAATACCTTACTATTTTTAAAGGAAATAAAAAATAGAAATAGAATATATGCAACTAATTCTTTTCATTATTATTTTAAAAACCACTATGAGTAAAGAATTAGGGGCATATGACCGCCTGTCAAGGTTAGTGAAACAATAAATTTTAAAAATAATAATTAAACAAAAATAAGGAATGAGTAACCATATTTGACTTTAAAAATTTGTATGGTTGTTTAAATTTTTTAAAACAAGTCAAAAGGTTACTAAACTAATTACTAATTAGTATTTTATTTTTTATTTATTAGTATATATCTTTAATTCTTATTTAGAATTAATTGTTTGTATATTAAGTATTAATCTTTTTCACTATTCCTCATCATAGAAGAAATCAGCTTGTAAAAGATAAATGAGAAATAGTGCAATAACACTATCGGCTTTTAAGGAAGCCAATAGGTTATTGTATATGGTTTATTCGCTTAGAATTAGCTTGTATTCATTCCTTATGGCTGTTCAATTAACTTTATAGCATTTACTTAAAAACTTGATATAGGCTAAATTTTGGTATATATCGTTGGGATGTTTTTTAATTCCTGTATTGAATTAAAACGATTTTAATTTTTCGGTGTCGGCAAAGAAAAATTTTGTAAAATATAATAATTCCTAGTATTTTAGTAGGAAAAGAAAGGTGAGAAATGAATTATAAAAATAAACTGCTGTACAGCAGTAAACACATTACAAAAAAGAACAGAAAACTTAAATACTATTATTGTGTTGATTTTGATGGAAAAACACTAATAGTTGAAAAAGTAAAAAATCCACCTATGGCTATGGTTGTTTCAAATAAAGGTTTTGAAAAATACAGATGGGATGTGCATAGTTTGGATTTATTATCAAAAAAATATGAAATAAAAATAATAAACGAGGATGTTGGTAATGAAAATTAAATCAGGTGATTATTTAAAATCATTCGAGAATGAAGAATATAAATATTTTTTAGTTTTAGAAGTAGATGAAAACAGAGTTGAAATAACAAGATATAATGGCTCACCATTTTCTGATAATACGGTTTTTGATTGGAAAGAGGTTGTTGATGGTGGTTTTAGCATAGAATTAATAAGTGAATCAAACATCGAGAAAAAAACGATATACACAAATTATATAAAAAATAATTTAAGTCGTGCATATGCTTCAGCAACTTGTTATATCTGGAATCTTAATGGTATAACAAAAGAAAAAGTTATTCCAATTAGTCAGCGTTATTTTGACGGACACGAGTGGAAAGAAATACCGGAGGGATTTTACGATGAAAGCTGAAACAAGAAGAATAGTTGAATTTAAAAGGGAAAAGAAAGCAGAAATTCAAAGGGTGGCTCGTAGCATAGGCTTTGAGTTAAAAAGATGGGGTTTTGAACTTTACATAGAAGATTTAAACCCATATGATGGGTGGGCGGAGATGACACCTGACCAAGCATACAACCCTGAAATTTACAATTTGCTTCTAAATGGTCGTTACTTGCTTCAAAATTTAGATTTTAAAGAATTAAAGAAAATTCACCTTTTAATGAAAAGGTACAAGCACGACCACGGAGTTAAAAAATTAAGAGAAAACATAAAGGAGATTTTGAAATAATGGAATTAGGAATACAAGACATAAGAAAATTTAACCCTCAATATCATCAAGATGGAACTTTAATTTGGAAAAAAATAGGCGTGAAAATCGGAGAAAATCGTGTACGCCAAAAAGCGAAGTTTAATTTGATTGAAATTGACCAAATTAAACCAAACGATTTCAAAATCAAAATTGACAAAGGTGTTCTTTCAAAATCCCGTGAAATCTATGGTGAAACTCACGAAATGATACCGGTGTTTTTAAATTGGAATTTTGAATTGATTGGTGGTTTTGAACAGTACGCATTAGCGAAAGAACTGGATTTAAAGAAAATTCCATTTTTAAAAAAGGGAGAAACAAAAAAGAAATCTAACAAAAACAAAGGAAAGAAAAGAACAGTTAAGGCTTTTGATGGTGAAAGTTTTAAGGTAAGTATTAATAAGGAAAAGAAAATCAGACAAACAAAACAAATGGTTTCTAAATTAAAATTAAATTTAAAGATGTTAAGTCCAAAAAAATTTCTTGTTTTGGATAATAGCGGTAACTGTGTTATCGGTAGCCCAAAGAACGGAACAAGTCTAAACACCATTAGAAAAAAGTTAGGTTTGATGATAGAAGAAAAGAAAAATAAATCAAAGCAAAATAAGTAAATAAAATAGAAGTTTTATTCAAAAAAGGAAGTGATAAAATGGACGAATTTAAGGCTAAAATAACGGCTGAACTAGACACTTCTAAACTTAACCAACAGTTAAATCAAGTTCAAAGTCAAAATCACAAAATTAATTTAGATACATCAAGTGCATTAAAAAAACTCACATCTCTAAAACAAGAACTTGATGAAGTAATTAAAAAAGCAAATAACCTTAAAATCAATATTTCAAACGGAAATAACAAAAATAACGCATTTAGTAGTGCGATTAATCAAGGTACATATGCCTATAAGGAACTGTTAGATATTCAAAAAAGAATAGGCAGCATTTCAATTAAACTTAATGGTTTGGATGCTACTAAAAACATAAACCAAATTAACACTCTTTCACAGGAATTAAATAGTTTGCGTTCAGACTATCAAGCAGTTCAAAGAATTTTTGGCGTTAGATTAAACACAGAACAGATAGGGAAAATTCAAACTGTCATTGATGACACGGAATTGAAAATTAAAGAATTAAATTCAAAGTTTAGTGACACTAGAAACAACCTTGCGAAAGGTATCACCATTGATATGGAAAATGGTAAGTTTTCTGCTGAAGTTTCAAGTGTTAATTCTCAAATTTCCAAACTATCGGGAACATATGAAAACATCAATTCTCTTTCTTCGGAATTAAACCAAAATTTAAGGTCAATTAAAACATCCGGTACACCGGACAAAGTGATTTCATCCTATCGTGATTATGAAAACACCTTAAATAGAATTAAAAATGAATTAAAGGAAGTTTCAAACACAGAAAAACTTGCGAATGATTCAACCACCTTACAGCAGAAAAAGAATAATTTTTCATTGGGTATGGATGTTTGGCTAAAAAGAAACTCTGCTGCTGCAAGTGATTTTGGCACTAGAATCAAGGAATTACAAGCAGAATTAAAAACCTGTGATGCTACAAGGTTTAGTAACATTAAAGCAGAATTTCAAACTATCACGAAAGAGGCAACACTAGCGGGTAAGGCAACTTTAACTTTCGGGGATAGGTTAGCATCTCAAATTAAAAGAGTAACATCCTATTTTTCAGCAACAACGATGTTGTTTGAATCTGCCAAAGCGATAAGAGCAATGTACAACAATGTTCTCGATGTTGATAAGGCTATGACTGAACTTTACAGAGTTACAGATTTGAACAACAGTGGATATAACAAGCTGTATGATGAAATGATTGGTGGAGCGAAAGAATATGCAACAACACTTGACACTATCATTAATTCTACTGCCGAGTGGGTTAGACTTGGTTTTGATGCAGATGTAGCTGAAAAATTAGCAGAAATTTCAACTATGTATCAAAATGTTACCGATTTGGACGAAACCACTGCCAACAAAAACCTTGTTACGGCTTACAAAGGCTTTGAAGAACAACTTCTTGAAGTCAATAATAATGATGTTACTTCAGCTATTGAAATGATTACTGATATCTACGACAAACTCGGTAATGAATTTTCAGAATCTGCTGCGGATGTTGGCGATGGTTTATCAAAATCAGCCTCTATTTTGGCTCAAGGTGGTGCTTCAATTCAAGAGGCATCAGGTATGTTCACCGGTATTCAAGAAGTGTTACAGGATAGTTCGACCTCTGGTACGGCTTTAAAAATTCTTACATTAAGAATTAGAGGAATGAAAGGTGCTTTAGAGGAACTAGGAGAAGAGGTTGACGATAATGTAGATTCAATTTCCAAAGTACAAACCCAAATCTTGAATTTAACGCAAGGAAAAGTAAATATTTTTGATGATAAAGGTGATTTTAGAAACATTTACGACATTATGTCGGATATTTCTAATGTTTATAATGACTTGACTCAAACAGACAGAGCATCCCTATTAGAAATAATAGCCGGTAAGAACCGAGCAAATGCGATTCAAGCGTTAATCGATAATTGGGGGAATGTTGAAAAGGCAACACAAGCAGCCTATAATTCAGCGGGTACTGCTGTGGCAGAAAATGAAAAATACATAAACTCATTGGAAGGTCACTTAGCTCAATTAGAAACAACTTGGCAGAAACTATCAAATGATGTGTTGGATTCTTCATTCGTTAAAGGGTTAATCGATGAACTTTCAAGCGTTTTAAACACTACCGATTCTATAGTCGAAAATGTTGGAACTTTACCAACTTTGTTATCCGCGATAGCCGGTGCGTTATCAATCATCAAAAATCAAGGCATTTTCACGGTTGATGATGATAACAAAATTCAACTCCTCGGAAATAATCTTAGAAATGCTAAAACCAGAATTTCTGAACTTTCGGTCGCAATGCAAAGATATAATTCTCTTTCATCGAAATCAGCAAGTTTTCAGGAGAACTATAACAAACATTTAAAAAACAGCGAAACGTCAACGGCAAAATATTTGCGTAGCCTTAATGGTGCTAATGCTACTCTATCTGGTTATGCTGCCTATTTGATTAAAGCGAAAGTTGCGACCATAGCCCTGAGGGTTGCTTCTGCTGCCCTAAACACCGTAGTTACTATGGGTGTAAGCTGGGCTATTTCTACTCTAATAAGTGAAATAAGTGATTTGATTAATGCCGAAGAGAATGCATATAACAAAGCGAAAGAGATAGCAGACACATCACGCGAAAAAACAAAAAATATGGGTGAAGAACAATCCTCTCTTTCCGACTTGATTTCTCAATACAAAGAACTTGCAAAATCAGGCACTACTGATAGTGAGTCAAGAGAAAAGGTTAAAAATATTCAAGACCAAATTGTTAGTTTAGTAGGCGACCAAGCAGATGGACTTGATTTGGTAAACGGCAAACTTGATACCGAACTAGCAACGTTAAAAAAAATTCAATCAACACAAATTCAAGATAATATATCATCATTTGAAAAAGCCTATTCGGATGCAGCAGACGAGGCATCTAAAAAGGTATTCCACGAAGGCAATGTTGTTTCAGACTGGAATGATGGTAACAATGTCATTAGTTTTGACTATTGGGGTGATGATAATAACCGAGATAAAGCAGCAGAAATTATTAACAAGGCTTGGAAGAAAAAGGGTTATGGTTCTGCTATTGTTGATTTTGAAGATTATGCTTTGGGGTTTGGTGATAGTTTTACTAAATTAACATTAGATGCTGATTTATCTCTAAAAGAGAGAATTGATGCTTTAGATACTGCAATAGATGCCTTAGAAAATACTAAAGGTTTTGATTATACCAATCAAGAAACTTGGAAAAAGTTGGTTGAAATTCGAGATGAATTAGCCGGTTCTGATGGTGTGTTCACAAAACAAGTCGATGCTGCAAAAAATCTACTAGACCAGCTTACAGTTTCTGAAGTATCAGATAATAAAGGTGACATTAAATCACTAGATGATTATGTTAAATACAGACAACAAATTATTGATAATATTTCTAATAATAAAACTATCTCACAAGCAATATCTGATAAAGCATTAAGCAAAAAAGATATTGAAAAAGATGTTGATAATTATTTAAGTACACTTGATGAATTTTCAGACTATTATAATGAGTGGTATAACAAATTTGAGTCTGATACCGCTAAACACACCAAAAAGGTCAAAGAAAATTTCAGTAAATCAAGTTGGTTCAAAGACACCGATTGGAATACAGCCGAAGATAGACTAAATCAATTCAATAATTGGTATGATAAATTGAAAGATTCCGACAAGGAACTTGTTTACAAAATATCAACAGAATTTACTACTGACAAAGTAAAAACACAATTAGAGAATTTAGGTGAAGGTGGTACAGTTGATTTAACACTCCGCCCACAAGTTGACAATAGTGAACTTAAAAAGGCAGGTTGGGATGTTGACTCCGAAGGTACTGCAACTGTATTTACATCAACACAATCAAACAAAGATAATACTATTGCAATCAACTTTACTCCGATTGTTACAGATGACAAAGGCAACTATGTTAAAACCCTATCCCCTGAAGCATTAGAGGAATATGCTCAAGGTGTAATTAACGGTACACGAAAAGATGACCTAAATCTACAAATTGGTGCAAAATTTACAGGTCAAAATGCCGTAAAACAAGCCGTTCAGGCAGCCGAAGAAATTCATAATCTACAAGACTTTTTCTTTCTCAAAGGCGACCCATCAGATTTCGACCTAAATGATTGGAAAACAGCACTTTCCGATTATAAGCAATATGTAGAAGAAACAGGTGAAAGTGTACAAGGTGCATTTGAAACTTTAATGACTACAAAGGGTGATAGCAAAAAACCATCATTTATCGAACGTGTAGATGACTATACCGACAAAATGAGCAACCTTAATGATGCTTTTGAAAAATTCCAAAAGGGCGAACTTGAAAATAAAGATATTATCAAGCTAACCGAAGATTTCCCTAAACTTGCAGGTAGAACAGATGATTTAGATGTTGCTATTAATGAATTAAAGGGTAACTTAAATGAGGAAATGTTGAGTGACTTTAATGACCAATTCGGTAATATGGACACTCAAGATGATATTGATAAGTTAAAGGCATTTCAGCAACAGGTACTAAAACTAGGTGATGCTGTTGGCGATACAGATTTCTCTATTGATATTGATGTAGAGTCCGACAATATGGATAAGTTGTATTCAGCAATGAAAGAGTCAGTTACATCAACCGGCTTAACTGCTGAATCCATAGACAAGCTAACAGATAGATATAAAAATCTAAAAGATTTTAATGCACCAAAACTATTCGAGAAAACTGCAAACGGAATACATCTTAATACCAAAGAATTAAGGTTGTTAGAATCTCAATATGAAAATCAGATAAAGACTTCAAGTAGATTAAAGTTAGTTGAACTTGAACAAAAATATAATAATCTAACAAAGCAAATAAATGAATGTAAGGATGCTTCCGAGGCAGCCGATTTATATTCTAAAAGACAAGATGTAATCAACAAAATAAAAGATACATCGGAACTTGCCACACAGTATGAGGGTTTAACTTCTGCATTTAAGAAATGGGAAGAAGCTCAGTCACTTGGCGAAGAAGGCGATATGTACGATAGCCTTACAAGTTCATTAAAGGATATTAAAGAACTTTATAACGAAGGTTTAATCGGTACAAACAAATTTAGGTCAGCCATTCAGTTGATGAGCAATGAGGACTTGTCAAACGCAACAGATGATGAATTAATCACAGCTTATGATAAGGGTTATAAGAAAATGACCCGATATTTCACTGATAGCCGTAATGGTTGTTTGAATTTTTTAAAAGATGTTCAAGCACTTAATTCTGAATGGGTCAAGATGAACAGTGATGGTAGTTGGAATATTAATTTTGGCGTTGGTGATGATGAAAAAGTTGCTGAGAAATTAGGACTAGATGTTGAAACTGTACAGTCTATTATGCGTAAGTTATCTGACTATGGTTTTGATATTAACCTAGATTCTATTTTTTCAAAATTAGATTATCTGCAAGATGAAACCACTGCTGCGGTTAAAAAGTTAAAAGACCTTGGTTTAACTAAAACAGAATTTGATTTTGATACAGATAGTATTGAGGATGTAAATAAGCAAATTACTGAAGCTGAAACAATTCTTGATAAATTCAAGGACAAGAAAGGTAAAATCAATGTAAAACTTGATGGTGCAACAGAGGCTGAAACTGTATTTGTTAGTCTATTAAGTCGTAAGCAAGAACTAGAAAAACCTACGGTAATGCACGTCAACATTGAAGAAGCCAAGGGTGACATAGCTACTTATATTGGTTATTTACAAACATTTGAAACTAACTATAACGACCTTGAAATTCAAACAAAACTTGGTGCAGATACAAAGGAAGTTACAAAGAATATCAGTGGTGCTATAACTAACATTGATAAAATTCCTAAAGAAGTTAAAACTAAACTAGGTTTAGATGATAAGGATTTCACTAAAGCGGTTAAAAATGTTAAGGCAAATGTTAAAGCAAAGGTTTCACCAAAGCAAGAAGATTTAGATACCATCCGAAAGACAATATCTAATATCAAGCCTAAAATGTTGGTAAAAGCCGGACTGGACAGTTCGCTTATTGATAATTATGACCCTAAAGATAAAAAGGCGTCAGTTGAATATACTTCTCCTAGTGGTCAAAAGATTACTGATTATCAAAATTCTATTGATAATTGGCAACCAAAAAACAAATCAGCAACTATCAATTATGATACTAAAGTAAATACCGTTGGTAGTTCGGTTGTATCTTGGATTAAAGGTGCAGGTGGTAAAGTTGTTTCTTGGGCTAAAAATAAACTCGGTATAGGTAAAGTTGACGGTACAGCTCAAACCACCGGTATGGCAAAAGCTCAAGGCGATTGGGGAACTAAAGAAAACGGTGTTGCTTTAGGTGGAGAACTTGGTCAAGAATTAGTAGTTCGTAATGGTCATTTCTTTACTATTGGTGATAATGGTTCAGAGTTCTTTAAGTATCAAAAGGGAGATATTATCTTTAATGCCGACCAAACAGAACAAATTCTCAAGAATGGTAAAATCACTTCCGGCAAAAAGCGAGGAAGTGCGTTTGTTGAGGGTACTGCCTTCTCTAGTGGTTCGGGTAAAATCACTGCTAAAGGTAAGGTTACTACCTCCCCTGCTAAATCTAAAAAGAAAAGCAGTAAGAAAAAAAGTAGTAGCAAGAAAAAGAGTAGCAGTAGCAATGATAAAGAAGATTCAAAGCAAACCATTGATTATGTTGAAATTGCAGTTGACCGCATTCAAAGAGCTGTTAATAGATTAAAGAAAATTGCCGAGAGTACATTTAAGTCTTTTAAAACAAGACTAAATGCAACAGGTCAAGAAATAGAAAAACTTGGCGAACAAATTAGTGTTGAAAAGTCAGCCTATAACACTTATATGAATAAGGCAAATTCTGTTAAGTTGTCTAAAAGTCTTAAAGGGAAAGTCCGTGAGGGTGACTATGAAATTACGGATTATGATTCAAAGACAGCCGACCTTATCAATGAATATAAAGATTATTATGAAAAGGCACTTGAATGTAAAGATACTATCCAAGACCTTAACGAAGATTTAGCACAAAAATATGTTGATGCTTTTGACCTTGTAGAAAAGAATTTTGATAATAAGTTATCAAGAATTGAAAACAAGGCTAGTCAATATGATAACCAAATTTCATTGAGAGAAGCACAAAACTATTTTGTTTCAGCAAAGTATTATAAACGACAAGCAAATCAAGAGAAAAGGCATATTGCCGAATTAAAGAATAAATATGCTGGTTTGAACGAGTCATTCAGAGAAGCCGTTAATTCAGGAAAGATTAAAAAGGGTAGCGAAGCGTGGTACGAAATGAAACTTGCTATCGAAGGTGTCAAGGGTGATATTGATGATGCTACTGTGTCATTAGCAGAATTTGAGAATAAAGCCCGTGAAGCCGATTGGAGTGTATTTGACTACTTACGTGACCGTATCTCGCAAATCACTTCTGAATCAGATTTTTTAGTTGATTTAATGAGTAATGACAAATTAGTTGATGATAAAGGCAACTTTACTAAAGAGGGTTTAGCAACTGCGGGATTACACGGTGTTAATTATAACACTTATATGTCGGAGGCTAACAAGTATGCCAAAGAACTAAAGAGTATCGAAAAGCAACTTGCAGATGACTCAGCCGATACAAGACTAATTGAAAGAAAAGAAGAACTTCTTGGGCTACAACAACAGTCAATTAAGAGTGCAGAGGACGAAAAACAAGCCATTAAAGATTTGGTTGAAGATGGTATTAAAGCACAATTAGACTCCTTAAAGGATTTAATTGATACTTATACAGATTCACTAGACAAGGCAAAGAGTTTCTATGATTTCCAAAACAAGATTGAAGATAAGACTTCAGATATTGCAAAACTTCAAAAGCAGTTAGCTGCATATGAGAATAATGTATCTGAAGAAACACAATCTAAAATCCAAACTATAAAGGTAGATTTGGCTGATGCTCAAAAGGAATTACAAGAAACCGAATATGACCAATATATTTCTGACACAAAACAGTTGTTAGATGATATGTATAACGATTATGAGGAACTCTTGAATAAGCGACTAGATGATATAGATACTTTAATGGAGAATATGATTGATACAATCAATCAAAATTCTGGCGATATTGGTACAACTATTAGAGAAACATCAAAGGATGTTGGCTACACTCTAACGGATGAAATGAATAGTATTTGGTCAAGTAATTCTAAATCATCTATCATAACTACATATGGTAATAAATTTGATAGTGCATTAACAACCGTTAATAAAGTATTGAAAGAAATTTCACAAGATATAAAAACGGTTACAGGTAGTAGAACAACTACAAAGAAAACTAAAACAAATACAACTAAGAAAACAACCAATAATAACAAGAAGAAGTCTAATACAAAGACAAATAGTAATTCTAAAACCAATAATAAAAACACCAATAAAAAGAAAGCCACTACTAAAAAAGGTAATGGTAAAGGTGAAATTGGTGATAAGGTTACATACAAGTCTGGTATTTATCATCAAGACTCTGCCGGTGGTGGTAGATGTGGCAATCAGTATTTAGGTAAAAATGTTTACATTACAAATACTAATCCGGGCAGTAAATACCCATATCATATTAGTACAGGTAATAAACTAGGCAAAGGTGATTTAGGTTGGGTTAAGTTAAATCAGTTAAAGGGTTACAAAACTGGTGGGCTTGTAGATTATACAGGTTTAGCACAACTTGACGGTACACCTAATAAACCTGAACTTGTTTTAAATGCACAAGATACTGAAAACTTTATTTCATTAAGAGATAAATTGCGTGATATTTCTGAACAGTCAATGAATTTGTGGGATAACTCTTATAGTGGTTACAGTGTTCCTACTGTTATTCCATTCTCATTACAAGATTTTGAAAAGAAAATCGCAGATTTGGAAACACATTCACAAGCAACAAATCTAACTAATGAAATAAATGTAAACATTCCTATTGAACACGTCCAAGACTACAATGAAATGCTTGAACAGATGAAGAAAGATAAGAAATTTGAAAATATGGTTAAGGCAATCGGATTAACACCGTTGACAGGTGGAAGTACATTGGCAAAAAATCATATTAGTTGGAAATAATTTTTCGAGGGAGGTAATTTGTTTATCTCCCTCTTTTGAGAGTAGGTGAAACAATGTTTTCTAAAAAGAATAAACGATTATATAAAAGAATTGAAAGTTTAAATAAACAGTTAGAAGAAGTTATGAACGAAAACCTATTATTAAAGCAATCACAAAATGAATTGGAAGAATATAAAGAGTCTTTAAAAAGAACAGAAAATAAATGCAATAAAGTAAGGTTAGAATATATTTCTTTAATTAGTGAAGTAAAAGAATTAAAAAGTTTATATAAAATGATGAACAAAGAGTTGAAAAGTAGATTAAAGAAAAACAAAGTACAGCAGTAAAAGGCTACTGCTGTACATATGAAAAAAATAGTAATAAAACAGAATTTTAAAGCCATCCTACATTGAAAAAAATAGGTTGGATAAGGAGAGATGTTGAATGATTAATGAAATGTTTAAGGATTATCCTGACGTGGTAACTCCGCAAGAATTACAGAAAATGTTACATATCGGCAGAAATACGACATATAAAATCTTAAAAGAAAAATTGATTGAAACAATTAGAATAGGAAAGAAATATATCATACCAAAAGTGAATGTTATTAAATATTTGGAGGGGAATTAATAATGCAAGAAAAGAAAAAAGCGATTGAAATTTCAGCCACATTTGATATAATTAAATTGGATGTAGCTGACTGTTAAGTGAAAGGAGAATAGTGTTGAGAAAGAAAAGAAACATAACAGGCAGTGTGCAAGTTAAAAACGGTAAGTATTGGGTCGTTATAAATCTTTATGATGTGAACGGCAAGAGAAAGCCAAAATGGATTGATACGAAACTACCGGAACGAGGAAATAAGCGAAATGCTGAAAAAATGTTAGCCGATTATTTGGCTGATTTTAATAAAATGAACATTCCTTATTCTAAAATAACAGTAGATGAGTATTTCAGATGGTGGCTTGATGAGATTAAATCACAGGTTAACCAAAATACATATCGTTCTTATAGAGGAAATATGCTAAACCACATTATTCCTTATTTTGAACAAAACAAAACACCACTACAAGAATTAACACCACTTGATTTAGAGGTTTATTACGTGGTTAAGTCAAAGCCACATAGTAAACTAGATTCTAAAGGTACTTTATCACCGACCACAATAAAGCACCATCACCAAAACATAAGTAAAGCATTAGCTGATGCAGTAAGAAAAGGGTTAATAACTATGAATCCTGCTGCAAACGCAAAAACACCAAAAGCCGAGAAGTTTAAGGCGAATTTCTTTAATCAAAGTCAAATTAAAGAAATGTTATTGCTTTTCAAAGGTTCAGTCATTGAACTACCTGTATTTTTAACTTCTGTCTATGGTTTTAGAAGGAGTGAAGTTTTAGGCTTAAAATGGAGTCAAATTGATTTTGAAAATCAATCCATCATCATTAGTGAAACACTCCAACAGGGTGTGGGCGGTAGTTTCACATCTGGAACTAAAACAGATGGTAGTTACAGAACTTTGCCAATAACCAAAGAGGTAAAAAAGGTACTACTAGAAAAGAAAAAGTCACAAGAGGACAAGAAAAGATTGATGGGTAGTTACTACATAGAAAGTGACTATGTTTGTACAAGAGAAGATGGCGAGGTCATTCAACCAAACTATTTGACAAGAACATTCCACAGTATGCTTATAAAAAGCGACTTACCGGTGATTAGATTTCACGATTTAAGGCATAGTTCAGCAAGTAACCTTTTAAATATGGGCTTTAGTGTTGTTGATGTTGCAAGTTGGTTAGGTCATAGTAGTAGTTCAACTACTTTGAATTTCTACGCACATATCCAAAAAAATTCAAAAATGAATATTGCAAATGCGTTAGATGGTGTTTTTGAAAAACAAAGTGTTAGATAAGTGTAGATGAACCCCTCAAAAAGTGTAGATGAAAGGTATTTACAAAAGTAAAAAATCCTCAAAAACGGCTTGTTTAAGCCATTTTCAAGGACTTGTAATTGGCAGGGGCAGAAGGACTCGAACCCTCGGCACGCGGTTTTGGAGACCGCTGCTCTACCAACTGAGCTATACCCCTATATTCTCGAACAATGGTTATTTTATCATTAAATTTACCATATGTCAAGTGGTTTTATAATATTTATTGTGCTATTTTGTAAATTGTCAAAAAATTTTTATTTGTAACCTACCAGCATAATGATTTTGGCTGAATAAGTGATAAACTTATATCATTGATTAACATAATAATGGGGTGCAGTTTATGGAATATTATAAATTAGGAGAAAATGAATCTCCACTTTTTAAGTGTGATTGTTCTGATGAATTAAAAATCATTTTAACAAATCTGAATTTTGTGTTTATAAATATAAATAAAAGGTTACTGCATAGTGATGAGGCAGTTGTTGAGGTGATTCCTAAAGAAGATGTGAAGTTTTATAATGAAAAGCCACAGATTAAGCAACAAGGTTCTTTAGTTGAAATGTACTTTAAACATCAAGAAAAATCAGTAACTTTCAACTCAAGAATGGATGCCTATAAATTTGTACATACTGCAAATGAACTTCTCACAGGTCACACTATGGCAGAAAGAGGTGCTGCTAAGGTTAAGGATGGTATTACCCTTGTGGATGACACTTTAGGTTTTAGCACAGTGGATACAGTGAAAGGTGTAATTGAAAATGGTGTTATAGGCAGTATTTTTGGTGGTATTGGAAAGAAAAAGAGCAGAACTAAGAAAATATCAGGTAAATCTAATTCACTGAAAGAATCTGCTAAAAAGTCACTTCAAAGTGGTGTTGATGCACTACAACAAAAGAATGCAGAGAAAAATATTAACGAATACAACAAACAACTTGACAGTCTTAAAAAGTTGAAAGACTTAGTTGATAAAGGTGTGTTAACTGAAGAAGAGTTTGAAAAGAAAAAGAAAGAAATTCTAGGATAAGATAAAAGCCAACCGATAATTTGGTTGGCTTTTTCTATATTATATACTTTTATGAATTCAAATATTCTTGCAAATCGTTGAATCCGGTTCTCATTTGACTGTAGCCGTGATTGTAGTAAGTGATTTTCTTATTATAATCATCTTCGGTACGAGAAATTTCCGGAATTGTAGGACGAATAACAAAAACTTTGTTTTCTTTTTCAAGTTCTGCTAATTGGTCAGCTTGTTTCTTGTAAGTTTTAGGTCTGCTTAGCATAGTGTTTAGAAAATCTTTATGTAAAGCAAACTTAGCTTTGTACAGCAAATCCATACTTTTTGAGGATGATGTGTATTGATGAAGTCGTCTGGTTTGGATTACAACGATTTTCTTATATCCAAGTTCCATAGCTCTTTCATATGGTAAAGAGTCGGAAACACCACCATCATAATATTTTTTACCATCAATTTTTACTGCTTTTGAAATGATAGGTAGTGAACTTGATGCAGCACCAATGTCAAGTAATCTTTTTTCATCAGATTTTTCTGTTAAAAATTCAGCCTTGCCTGTTTCTAGGCTGGTTACAACAATTTCATTTGTCACTTTACTGGCAAAATATTTGTCAAATCTAAAAGGATATTGTTTGTAAGGAAATTCATAAAAGGCTTTCTTTAGGTCAATAAGACCTTTGCCTCTTTTTAGTGAACCTTTGCCAATCCATTCATCAGATTTGTTTGTAGGGAAAAGGCAATCTTTTGTTCTGCTTTTCTGTTCTGCAATGTAGCTTAAAGCGCAACAAGTACCGGCTGATACACTGGCAACATACTCAAATTGCATATTTTGTTCCAGTAAATAGTCCAAAGCACCGGCAGTAAATAGTCCTCTAATAGCTCCACCCTCAAGAATTAATGCTGCTTTCTCCAAAAATAAAACCTCTTTCTTGCTCCCTAAAAATTATTTGTTCATATCTGCAATAATATCTGCAATAACTTCTCTTTCATCAAGGTGATATTTAACACCCTTGATTTCTAGGTAATCTTCATGTCCTTTACCTGCAAGAACAATAATGTCACCGTCTTCTGCATTTTCCATACAGTAACGAATAGCATCCTGTCTTTTTGGTACAACAACATATTTACCGTTAGTCTTTTTAAGACCACCTTCAATAATGTCATTGATAATGTCCATTACATCTTCATCACGACTGTTGTCCTCGGTTAAAACTGAAAGGTCAGCAAGTCTGCCGGCAGTTTCACCCATTTCATATCTTCTAACCTTTGGTCTGTTACCACCGGCACCAAATAGTACAATCAGTCTGTGTGGGTTGTATTCTCTAAGTGTTTCAAGGATGTTTTCCATTGATAATGCATTGTGAGCATAGTCAATAAGCATTGTGTAGTTGCCCGGAACTTTTACTGCTTCAACTCTGCCTTTAACCTTAACAGTATCAAGACCTTTCAAGATAGCCTCATCAGAAATACCCATTTCAATTGCAGTAGTCATAGCAGCTAGGGCATTATATACTGAGAATCTACCGGGAATGGCAACATTAACATCAAGAGTCTTAAGACCTTTTGTTTTGAAGTTTACACCGATATATCCAGGTTTTGAGATTAGATTATCGTCATAACCTACAATGTCAGCCTTTTTGCTAAAGCCATATGTTGTAATATCACAAGTAGCATTTTCTGTGATTCTGTCAAATACTTTGTCATCAATGTTGAAAATACCTTTCTTGCATTGCTTGAATAGTAAAGCCTTGCATTGTAAATATTCTTCAAGGTCCTTGTGTTCGCTATCACCAATATGGTCATGGCTAAAGTTTGTGAAAATACCATAGTCAAAGTAAATAGCATCAGTTCTGTGCCATTTTAAGCCAAGAGAAGATGCCTCAATAATCATAACTTTACAACCTGCATCAACCATCATTCTCATAGCATGTTGAATTTCGTATGATTCAGGAGTTGTGTTGTTGGTTTTGTAAATCTTGTTTCCTATAATAATACCAAGCGTACCGATTGTACCGGACTTGATACCTTCAGCATCCAAAATGCTTTTTAGCATTGCAACAGTAGTTGTTTTACCTTTTGTACCGGTCAGAGCAATTGTAGTCAATTCTTTTTCAGGTTCACCAAAAAGCATTGCGCTCATATATGCAAGAGCTTTTCTTGTGTCATCAACTTTGATAACAGTAATATCTTCCGGAATATCTACATTGTCAGAAATAACAACTGCACTTGCACCGGATTTAACTGCTTGTGGTATGAACTTGTGACCATCAACATTGTAACCTTTAAGTGCTACAAAAACTGTACCCTCCGTTACCTTTCTACTGTCATAAATAACATCGGAAATTTCGGTTTCTGTGTTTCCTTTAATAAGAGTGTACTCTATATTTTGTAAAATTTTTGAAAGTTGCATAAAATACCCTTTCTGTGGAATTAACTTCCATCTTTATTTTCTATATTAAAATGTATAAGCTAAATTTACAACTTTTTTTAAGGTTTGTCAAACAACATATTGTGTCATTATTTTTATTTTTGGTCATTTTATACTATAGATACGAAAAATAGTGTAGAAATAGGGGAGAATTCATCGGTAAGACATTTGGTCTTCACATATTTTTCAATTAAGCAGAAAATGAATTGACACTTTGCACAAATGAAGTATGAGCAAATTAGATAATAAAAAGGTGGATAATTTGTGCAATATACACATTAGCAAATATTTTTATTGTTATTTTGCATAAATTTAATCCTCGGTTTTATAACTTTAGATAAAAAGTACAAAGGGAGTTGAAATTTACCCCTATTTTGTGATACAATTTATTCAAGTGATATGGTTAATGAAAGTTCTATCCTGAGGGAACAAGTAGTTACCGACACAAATTATTTATCTCTTTACAAAGGAAGGAAAATTACAATGAAAATCAAGAGAATTTTATCATTAGTTCTCGCAGCTGCTATGATGGCAGTTGTATTTGTAGGCTGTACTAAATCTGAGGACACAGGTTCTAAGACTTCAAGCGCTGCAAAAACAGTAGATGTTGAAAAGAACGCAAAACTAAAGCTATGGGGCTCAGCTGCTTCACTTTCTATCCTAAAGGAACAAGCTAAGGCTTTTGAAAAGAAGTATGCTGACAAGAATGTTAAAATCGAAGTTGTAGCACAGGAAGAAAATGATGCCGGTACACAGGTACTTAGCGACTCTGAAGCTGCTGCCGATGTATTTTCATTCCCTTCAGACCAGCTCACAAAGCTAACACAGGCTAAGGCTCTTCTACCTGTATATGACAACTATGTTGATGATATTAAGAAGAATCATACAAAAGCTGCTGTTGAGACAGTTAAGGGTGACCTAAACGGTAAAGAAGTTCTATATGCATTCCCACAAACAGATAACGGTTACTATCTAGTATATGATAAGTCTGTTGTTTCTGATGAAGATGCAAAGTCATGGGAAGGTGTTCTTGCTGCATGTAAGAAAGCCGGTCGTCAGTTTATTATGAATGCTGGTGATGGTTATTATGCATGTATGTTCCCATTCACAGGTGGTCTAAAGATAGACGGTCTTGAAGGTGACGCTCAGGATACTCAGAAGTTTAACAAATATGACGAAAATGAAGTTGCACAGACAATGAAAGCTTTCTCAGAACTTTTCCACAAGTATAAAGATACATTTGTATCTGCAAAAGTTGATAAGATTAGTGCTGGTTTCATGACAGATGAGAGAACATGTGGTGCCGGTATTGACGGTACATGGAACGCAGCTGTTAATCAAGATGCACTAGGAAAGGATCTTGGTGTTACAGTTCTGCCAACAATTAATGTTAATGGTACAGACAAACAGACAATTGCTATGATTGGTTATAAGTACATCGGTGTTAAGTCAGTTACTAAGTACCCTAACGCAGCTGAAGAACTAGCTAACTACCTAGTAGGTGTTGATTGCCAGAAAACAAGACTAGAAAAGCTAGGCTGGACTCCAACAAACAAGGGTGTTGAAGTTGAAGGTAATGATGGTGTTAGAACAATGCTTGAAGAAGCTAAGACATTCGTTGTTCAGGCTGACATTATCCAGGCATTTTGGAATCCAATGGCTAACCTAGGTAACAAACTTTACAAACCAACTGAAAAGAACGATGTAGCTACAATGAAGAAACTTCTAAAGGATACTTTAACAAACATCAACAGCTAATATAAATTAGACTGTTAGTCGTTAAGATTTTTAAGTACTGGAGATAACGGAGAGTTATCTCCAGTATTTATGAATGGAAAATAAAGTATAAAGGAGTGACGTCATGAAATACATAGATTATATCCAGCTAAATTCTTTCCAAAAGTTTGGATATAAGAGTAAGAATTTCTTTGTGAACTTACCACATAATCTTGCTAAGTTCTTTATTATGCTTGGTAACTTCTTCAAGAGAGTATTCTTAGGTATCGGTCACGGATTTGCAAACTTTGGTAAAAGATTTGCTAAAGGTGACTGGGCAACAAAGTTATCTTACCTTATTATGGGTATGGGTAACATTAGCAAGGGACAGTACATTAAGGGTTTACTATTTTTAGTTATTGAAGCTGCTTATGCAATGTTCCTAATTTTCTTTGGTATCAGCCAACTATCACAGTTCGGCACACTTGGTACGCAGGAAGGTGGACTTGGTGTTGACCCTGCAACAGGTGCTTATGGCTATGTTGAAGGTGATAACTCAATGCTTATCCTTTTATATGGTGTTACAACAATTGTTGTTTCAGTTATATTCCTAGTATTCTATATTATGAATACTAAGTCAGCTATGAAAGTTCAAGAACTAAAGGCTGAAGGTAAGCACATTCCTACATTTAAGGAAGAATTAACGCAGTTTGGTGACGAGAAGTTCCATATTACACTTCTTTCTTTACCTTGCTTACTAATTGGTGTATTTACTGTTCTACCACTTATCTTTATGGTGCTAATCGCATTTACAAACTATGACCACAGCCATCAGGTTCCCGGTCACTTGTTTACATGGGTAGGTTTACAGACATTTAGAGATGTATTCAGTAATGTTGGCGGTGCTAACATGGGTGAAACATTCCTAACACTAACTGAATGGACAATTATTTGGGCTATTTTTGCAACATTCCTAAACTATATCTTTGGTATGATTGTTGCTCTAATGATTAACAAGAAGGGCATTAAGCTAAAGTCTCTTTGGAGAACACTATTTGTTATCACAGTTGCTGTACCTCAGTTCGTTACTCTACTAGTTATGAACCAGATGTTACAGTTTAATGATGGTGCTATTAATATCCTACTACAGAATCTAGGCTTTTCAAGAATTCACTTCCTAGACGGTTCTGCTTTAACTGCTAAGATTACAGTTATCGTTGTTAACCTATGGGTAGGTATTCCATATACTATCTTAATTACATCCGGTATTCTTATGAATATCCCTGCTGACCTATATGAATCAGCTACAATTGATGGTGCCGGTCCTGTTAAGAGCTTTGTGAAGATTACTCTTCCATATATGCTATTCGTTACAACACCATATCTAATCACAACATTTATCAACAATATCAATAACTTTAACGTTATTTATTTGTTATCCGGTGGTGGTCCTACAACTGAAAAGTTGTACGGTGGTGCCGGACATACCGACTTGCTTGTTACATGGCTATTTAAGTTGACAATGAGCGAACAAGACTACAACTATGCTGCCGCTATCGGTATCCTAGTATTTATTGTTTGTGCATCCTTGTCACTAATTACATTTAACATGACAAAATCTGCTAAGGATGAGGAGGCATTCTCATGATAAAAAGTTACAAGTTAAGAAGAAATATCTCAAATGCCGTTGTATATCTAATCCTTGCAGTTATGGGTATTATTTGGATATCTCCACTAGCATGGATGGTTCTTCATTCATTTAGAGGTGAAGGTACATCAGCTGTTCAATACATAATTCCAAAAACATTTACCTTCCAGCATTACATTAACCTATTTACTGATACAACAATTTTGAACTTCCCAAGATGGTTTCTTAACACTCTTGTAGTTGCAATTTTCTCTTGTATCATTTCTACATTGTCAGTTCTAATGGTTGCATACACATTCAGCCGTTTAAGATTTAAGGCTAGAAAACCACTTATCAACATTGGTATGATTATTGGTATGTTCCCTGGCTTTATGACAATGATCGCTATTTATTACCTATTAAAGGCTATGAGTCTTACTCAGACTCTTCCTGCACTTGTTATCTGTTACTCAGCCGGTGCAGGTATCGGTTTCCAGATTAGTAAAGGTTTCTTCGATACAATTCCAAGAGCACTTGACGAAGCTGCTACTATTGATGGTGCAACTAAGAACCAGATTTTCTGGAAGATTATTCTTCCAATGTCAAAGCCAATTGTTGTTTACACAGTTCTAACAGCATTTATTGGACCTTGGACAGATTTTATTCTAGTTAAGATTATCATGGGTGATGCTCGTGATAACTATACAGTTTCTATTGGTCTTCAGTTGATGGCTAGTGAGCAGTACATTTCTAAGTACTATCAGAGATTCTTAGCCGGTTCAACAGTTGTTGCAATTCCTATTACATTGTTGTTCTTGAAGATGCAGAACTACTATGTTGAAGGCGTTACAGCCGGTGGCGTTAAGGGTTAATTTTACAAAAATTTACTCCACAGATTTTTCTGTGGAGTTTTTTGTTTTTGTATTCTAGTTTATAGCAATACCCATAGATGTATAAATATCGTTAAATGACAGTTGTACATATTGCATAAATTTGGTTGTTAATTTTCTGTAAACAGTCCCTTTATATGTGGGTGTGATATTGATATAGACTAAGAAAAATGGTAAAATTAATATTAAATATTCTGATAAAGGAGAAATCTATGAAAAAATTAGTTGCACTGTTTATGGTGCTGGTAGTTGCATCAACTGCCGTAGTATTTTCAGGTTGTACAAAGTCAACAGAAGATTTAATGGAAAACGCAAAGGTGAATCTTCCTAAGGATAAGTACAACACTTATTACCAGATTTGGATTGGCTCATTCTGCGATTCAAATAACGATGGTATCGGTGATATTCAAGGTATTATCAGTAAGCTAGATTACATTAATGACGGTGATGACAGTACAGATACTGACCTGGGTTATACAGGTATTTGGCTAAGCCCAATGATGCCTTCACCATCATATCACAAGTATGATGTTAAGGATTATTACAACATTGACCCTCAGTTTGGTACACTTGATGACTTTGACCAGTTAATCAAGGAATGTGATAAGCGTGGTATTGATGTTATTATTGACTTTGTTCCTAACCATTGTTCCAGCGAACATCCTTGGTTTAAAAAAGCTCTTAAAGAAGCTGAAAAAGGCAACTTTAACGGTTACGCAAAGTACTTTAACATTAAGAAATCTTCTGAAACTGAATCAGGTTATAACTGTGACCCTAATGATAGCAGTATTATCTATGAAAGCAACTTTACTGACACAATGCCTGAATGGAACTACGACTATGAAGGTACAAAGAAAGAAATGGCTAAGGCTGCAAAATTCTGGATTGATAGAGGTGTAGCAGGTTTCAGACTTGATGCAGTTAGATACCTATATTACAATGACTATGAAAAGAGTTCTGAAGCTCTAAAGTGGTTCTATGACACTTGCAAGAAAGAAAAGAACGACATTTATATGGTTGGTGAAGACTGGTCATCAGATATGAACGAAGTTACTGCAATGTACAAGTCCGGTATCGACAGTTTATTTGCTTTCCCATTTGGTGATACCAGTGGTAAATTCCTAGCTAGTGTTATTTCCGGTTCTATTAATGATTACACAGATACACTTTTAAGTTATGAAAAGAAAACTAAGGAAGCTAATAAAAATACAATTAATGCTTATTTCCTAACTAACCACGATATGAGTCGTGTTGGTGACTCACTAACTGAGTTATATCAGAAAAAGATGGCTGCTGCCCTATATATGACAACACCCGGTAATGCTTTCACTTACTATGGTGAAGAACTTGGTATGGTAACATATGATGAAGGCGATGACCCGGCAAAGAGAACTGCTATGATTTGGGATAGCGACAATCTTCCAAATGTTACTGCTAACGGTATTGACAGAGTTGAAGACAATACTGATGGTGGTGGCGTTAAGCAACAGGACAAGAACAAGGATAGCCTACTAAACTTCTACAAAAAGTTAATCAAACTTAGAAACTGTCACCCAGGCATTGCAAGAGGTACAATCTCTGCTTTACCTGATGATTTTGATGGTGGTAGTGGTGTAGGTGGTTACTACCTAACATACAAAAACGAAAAGTATCTTGTACTTCACAACCTAGATACAGACAAGCACAGTTTTGAAATCACAGATAAACTGATTGATGATGATTACAAAATTGCCGGTATGTTTAGTGCAAAGAGTGGTAAGGTATCAATCGAGAAAAATGTACTAACTTTACCTGCTTATAGCACAATCGTTTTACATTCAACAAAATAATTTTTTCTACCGATATAACGGTAAAAATGAGGAAAGCTCTCGACAATGGGAGCTTTCTTTTTTTATTCTACAAAGTAAAGGAAAACAAACTAAAAAGGTACATTCACATTGTGACAAAACTGTTGTGGGCAACTGACTATAATAAAAACACAATATCAAGGATATGAAATTACCCTTATTAATATGACAGGATGTGTAAAAATGACAGCAGTTAAAAAGCTACTTTCCGGTAGGTGGAATGAATTTAAAGAAAGTTCAACAGGAAAAAATATTTTGATGCAAAGCATATATTTTTTGTGTGGTGTGTTAATTTCAAGAGGTGCAGTTTTTGGGCAACTTTCTCCATTTGGTGCTGCATATGTTGCTTCAGTTCCTTATAGAAATCTTATAACTTCAATGCTTGGTGCAATCTTCGGATATGTTGTTCTTGATCCGGAAAATTGTTTTAGATACATAGCAATTGTGGTTGCCATCGGTGCTATTAGATTTGTTGCAAATGATATTAAGAATATCAGCAAAAGTACTGCTTTCCCATCAATGGTAGCTTTTTTACCGGTATTTGCAACAGGCATTGCATTGCTTTTTTCCGATACTTCTCAGTTAAGTTCATTTGCACTTTGTACAGTTGAAGCATTAATTTCAGCATCAGGTGCATTTTTCTTAGATAGAGCTATTTGCCTTTGTTCCTCTAGGAGAAACTTAACTTCATTTACTCAGCAAGAACTTTCTTGCATAGTAATGTCAGGTTGCATTCTGTTACTTGCACTTGGTGGACTTGGCATTGGTGAATTTTCCTTTGGTAGAGCATTAGCAGTTGTGGTTGTACTTCTTTGTGCTAAGTTTGGTGGTGTTGCCGGTGGTACAATCGGTGGCATTTCAACGGGTGTTGTGTTTTCTTTAAGTTCACTTTCACTTAGCTTTTTGTGTGGTGGTTTTGGATTTGGTGGTCTTATGGCAGGGCTTTTTTCATCTACAGGAAAGATTGGTACTGCAGTTGCATTTATTTTGTCAAATATAATAATGTCCTTTTCTTCAGGTGATAAGGACTTGATTTTTGCCTTAGCAGTAGAGTCTGTATTTGGTGCCGGGTTATTCTTTATGGTACCTAATGCAGTAGGCAATGTTGTGTCGGCCTTGTTTTCTCCTTGTGATGATGTAAATAGTGGCATTGCCTTAAAAGAGAATGTTATCAGTAGACTTAACTTTTCTTCAAAAGCCTTAAAAGATGTTTCTTCTTGTGTTACCAGAGTGTCTGACAAAATGAGAGAAATGAATGTTGATTCTTTCCCTGATGTTTACTTAAATGCTAAAGCAAATGTTTGTTCAAGCTGTGGAATGAGGGTGTTTTGTTGGGAAAGAGAGAAAGGTGTTTCTGAGGATGATTTTAACCGATTAACAGAAAATTTAAAGAAAAATTGTCACATTACTGTTGATGATATTGATGCTTTGTTTGTTAAGAAATGTTGTAGAAAATCTGAACTAAGTACTGCAATAAATCGGTATTATCAGTCCTACCTTATGAGTATGGAAAGTATGAGGAGAATTGATACTATCAGAGGTGGACTTGCAGGTCAGTTTGGTGGACTTTCCGACATATTAAAAGATATGGCAGATGAATTTTCTAAGACAGATGTGTGTGACTTAGACAGTAGTGAGAAAATTTCCTATATGCTAAGGCAATATAACCTTATTCCTATACTTTGCAATTGTAGGATTATGGATAGTGAAATGACAGTAGAAATGGAACTTTCCGATAGAAGTAAAGGTTCAATTAAAAAATCTGTACTTAGGAGAGAGGTTGAGAAGTGTTGTGGCAGAAGATTTCTTGATCCGGTAACTACTATTGCTCAAGATAGAGTAAGAGTTGTGCTAAACGAAAGACCACTGTACGAAACCGAAGTTGGCTCATATCAGCATATTGCAAACAATGGCAGAATGTGTGGTGATAGTATAGCGTGTTTTAATGATGATAAAGGTAACTTTGTTTCCCTAATAAGTGATGGTATGGGTACAGGTGGCAGAGCAGCAGTTGACTCTATGATGACAGTAAACTTAATGGAAAAACTAGTGAAATCAGGACTTTCATTTGACTGTGCTTTAGGGTTGACTAATTCAGCATTGATGGTAAAAAGTCAAGAAGAAAGTTTGGCTACAGTTGATGTTTCTTCAATCAATCTATTTACAGGCAGAACGGAATTCCTAAAAGCCGGTGCACCTTATACATATGTGAAAAAGAAAGGTAGGGTGATGCGAAAAGAAATACCATCAATTCCGGCAGGTATATTAAACGAAGTGTATTTTACAAAAGAGGAAACCACCCTTTCCGGAGAGGATATGATTGTTATGTTAAGTGATGGAGCTATTATGGGTGACGATAAATGGCTACTAAGTTTAATAAAGTCTTGGAATAAAGGTAGCTGTCAGGAACTTGCCGAGGCAGTTGTTGAAGAGGCTATGCGACATAATGAAGGTATAAAAGATGATGATATAACTGTACTTGCAGTAAGGTTGAAGGATAATTAATTAAAAAATAAAAGCCACATAAAAATGTGACTTTTACAGTTAGTTATTAGATTGATGAAGTTTTTCTTCAAGTAGTCTGTAAATATTTTGACTGCTATTTTCTTTCTTGAAGATATGTATGTTGTTACGCATCATTTCAAGTTCTTGGTCATTGGCAATAAAGTCATTTAGCTGATGTATTCCTTCTCTGCCTTTTCTAAGGGTAAAGGATAGGTTATGCCTTTTTAAGAACTCAGCATTGTCTTTTTCTTGACCATCATAAGAACGGAAAATTGCCATAGGAAGTTCCTTTGCCATAGCTTCCGAAACAGTAAGACCACCGGGTTTAGTGATAATTAAATCACTGGCACTCATATAGTCCTCAATGTTGTCAACAAAGTAACATAGCTTTGTAGGAATAGTGATTTTAACTGTTGGTTCTTTTTTGTTCTTAATAATGCCACTTCTCACCATATGACGGAATGTTCTAAACAACTTTTCATTTTTACCGGTAACAACAATCAGTTGATAATCACTAGGGTACTTGTTTAGGTTCTTGTAGATTTCAAGAATGTTAGTAACACCAAAAGAACCTGCCATCATCAGTACAGTTTTCTTGTGAGGGGAAAGTCCCAGCTTTTCCCTCATAGCATACTTATCACAATGCTTGTAGAACTCTTCATAAATCGGAATACCCAAAGGATAGATAATAGAACAGTCAACATTGTATTGGTCTCTAAGCTGATGAACAATATCGTTGTTAGATACAATATAAGCATCTACAAGGTCATTAATATATGCAGCATGAGCAGCATAGTCTGTAACAATGCTAAATAGCAAAGCATTTGTACGACCTTTCTTTTTAAGGGCTGATACCATCTCTGTACAAAAAGCATGACAGCTGATTACACAATCAGGTTTGAATTTATCAAATAGCTTTCCTAGCTTCCTTGAGTAAAAAGAAGCGATACCGTGAACTGCCTTGTCTAGGAAAGACACCTTGTCAGCAGAGTTATATATTTTACCGTAAAGTCTGGGAGTTTTGTTTGCAAAGAACAAGTAGCCCTTGGTAACAATCCAATGTAAAAATTTAGAACTGTACATTAAGGCATCTTCAATAACAACCTCATTGCCCTCAACATTTTCTATTGTTTTTTTCAGAGCAAGACTGGCTCTGTGATGACCTCCACCGGTGTCGGTCAGTAATATTAACACTTTCATTTTATTCACCATATAAATTTCTAATACTAATTATATAAAAAAATATCGGACTTTTCAACAAAACTACAATAATGATACTTCTTTTTATATAAATAATTTGTCATTATATGTAACTTCCCTAAAAACTAATGTTTTAGCTAAAATATCTTTGTCATTAATTCGACAAAAAGTTACAAGGTTGTCACTTTAATTTTTCGGTTTATTGTAGTATTCTTATAAGTAGGACATTATACGATTATTAAGAAATGATTAAGAGAAAGAGAATATGTAAGAAGGAGAGTTTTCTGTGAGTAGAGATTTGGATGAACTAAATTATCTTGCTGATTTAGAAGATGATGACAACTTTGAGCCATCTGACTATAATACACAAGATATGCGTAATATAAATGAAAAAGTAAATCGTATTCTTTATGGTAAAAACGAAGAACAGCCTAAAAATGAAAAGTCAGAGAAGAAAGAGCCTGACCAAGTAGATATTAGCAAAAAGGCAACAAAGCTTGAACACAAAGAAGAAAAGAAACCTGAATATAAAGAGAAAAAAGTAGAACATAAAGAGAAAAAAGAAAATAAAAAACAAGAAGAAAAGAAAGAAACAAAGCCTTCTAACAGTAACCCTACCGAGGAATTAGTTGATATAACTAAAGATCCGGAAATGGTTGATGATGTTAAAGAAGAAACAAAGAAGCCTAAGAACAAAAAGGCGATTGTTGGCTCTATTATTGGTGTAGCAGTTGTACTTTGTGTTGTATTGGTATTTGTTGTTCAAGGTGTTGTTTCTCCTAGTAACAATAATGCACAGCAAGAAACAACTACTTCAGAAACAAAGCCAACTGTAGCTATTACAAATGACAAAGGTGAATTTGTTTTTGCAAAAGGTACTAAAGTTTCCGGTGTTGATATTGGTGGCTTAACAGTAGTACAGGCTAGAATTCTTCTAAAAAGTGAAGAAATTAAGTCTAGACCAAAGATGAACATTACAGTTAATGTTGACGGTGAAAAAACAACTTATACCGAAGATGACTTTACTTTTAAGTATGATACTTCTACTGTTCTTGATGATGAAAAGATTATTTCAAAGAGAATGGCTGACGGTACAACTTATCCAACAACAACTGATAGCAACGGCAATGAGTATGCTAAAGAACAGGTAATGAAAATTTCTGCCAGTCTAAACCAGTCATCAGTTGACAAGCTAATTAATAAGATTTATAAGAAATATAATGTAAAAGCAAAGGATGCAAGGGTAACTAAGTTTAACCCTAATTCAAGTCCTATGTTTACTTATGAAGAAGGTAAGTCTGGTCTTGAAGTAGATAAAGATGATTTACAGTCACAGATAAATTCAATTGTCGAAAAAGGCAATGCTTCCGGTACATATACAGGTACGGTTACAGTAACAAGAACTGCAACTCAGCCTAAGTATGATGTTGCATTTCTAAAGAAAAATATGCAGTTACTTGCTGCTTGGGAAACTTATTCAACAAATGATGCTAACGGTAATCAGAATATGAAAGTTTCTCTAAAGGCTTGTAACGGTAGTATTATTGACCCCGGTGAAACTTGGTCATTTAATGGTTGCACAGGTAACAGTAACGATACTTCTCTGGGTTATGCATCAGCAGGTGTTATTGTTGACGGTAACTTTACTGATGGCGTTGGTGGTGGTATCTGCCAGTCCAGTACAACAATTTACAATGCAGCAGTAAGAAGTAACCTAACTATTGCTGAGCGTTCACCTCATACTTATCCATCAGTATATGCTAAGAGTGGCTTTGATGCTGCTATTGACTATGGTAATCTTGATCTAAAATTAAAGAATGATTCTAAATATCAAGTATTCCTGGCTTGTTATATGGAGGGCACAACTCTTCACGCAACATTCTATGGTATTAAGGATGATTCTTATGATGTAATTGATACATATAGTGAGAACTATGACATTCAATCATCTTACTATAGGGCAAGATCGTATAGAATTTATAGAGATAAGAAAGGCAAGGAAATCAGCAGAGAAGAATTGCCAAGTTCATATTATAGTCTAAAGAACGGTGCTTCTGTTCAGACACCTGATAGTGGCGGTACAGACTATAAGCATGGTGGTCATGTAGAATAAAATATGTTGAATTTTTAAGGGAGTCTTTGTGACTCCCTTATTTTTATGAACAACTTAACGGAATATATTATATTTGTTCATAGTCTTGTAATTTAGTTTGTGCTATTTGTCTCATAATTCACTTGCTCCTTTGTCTAAAAATACAAAATAAATCAAAGGTGTTGTACAAATGTGTTTAATATGCTATGATTATTCACAGAGAGTATTAGGAGGGTAACTATGAAATATATGAAAAGGTATGTAAGCATGCTACTAACACTTGCGATTATGCTAAGTTGTACATTAATCACAATGGGTTCAGTTTCAGCTGCTGAAGGTTCAAGAGCGTATTTTGATAACTCAAAATACAATTGGGCAAAGGTCTATGTATATGCCTACGGTACAAAAGAAAATGCAAAATGGCCTGGTCAGTTAATGGAAAAAGGTGCAGATGGTCTTTATTCTATTGATTTTCCGGCTACATACAAATCTGAGAATGTAATTTTCAACAATGGTCTTGAAAAAGGTGCAGGTAAAGAACAGTTCCCTGAAAATTCAGGTCTTAGCCTAAAGACAGGGGAATGTAAACTTTTAACTGCTGATTCTAAGTGGGTTAATTATGGTAAGATGGACGACCATGCTTATGGTTTTTCTTACACACCATCAGGTACTGCTTTCAGCAAAGATTACATTGAAGTAAAACTTGGTCTAAAGGGTAGCAAGACAGGTTTTTATTCTATTGATGGTTCAGCTAAGAAAACTTATGCTAACGGTGATACAATCAGAGTCGGTGAAGGTAAAATCGGTAACAGTACAATTAAACTAACTCTTACAACTAAGGGTAGTGATGCTGTTGAAACAACTCAAGAATATACATTTAAGAAAAGATTTACATCAACAAAGACAACTTTCTCTGCTAAGTCAGATGGTCACGCAACTGAGGCAGAGGGTGGTTACTACGGTACAAACCCTAATAAGCAATTAGGTAAGTATAAGAAAGTCACAGTTGATGGTAAGACAGATGATTGGGATAGCTCAATGATTATTGCTCAGGGTGTTGCAAACGATGACCCAAGAGTATATATGCCATCTTCAATGCACGAACAGCCTTGGGATGCATACGCACTATATGGTGCATGGGATGATGATAACCTATACTTTATGTGGGAAATGGCAAACACAACTTATATCGTTTCACCAAATGATGACTTTGCTACATCAAACGAAGCAAGACCATGGAGAAACAGTATTCCAATGTACCTAGCACTTTCTATTGACCCTGACAAACAGGCAACAGGCAAGGCGATAGGCACAAATAAAGACGGTTCAACTTTTACAAATCCATTTGTTTGGGGTTGTGACGGTGGTGTCGCTAAAGATGGTAATGTATCTTTCACAACACATATTGATACACTTGTAGCGATGGATTCAAACAACTCTAACGGTGGTGCATCAATCTTTAAGGCAGATACTAAGGATACAGATGGAACATATATGTTCAACTATGACACAAGAATTCCTATCGGTGTTAATTCGTTCCAAGCTCAGGATAACCGAAACGGTTTCAAGATTAAGTATGCTAATGGTACAAAGAGTGATTCAATTATTGGTATAAACGGTGCAAAAGGTGACCGTAAACTTGGTGATAATCTTGACCCTAACTCAAGCTGGGTTGACTTTAAAGACCTTGGTTACAAATCAGAATATGGTTACATCTATGAAGTAGCTATTCCACTAAAAACTCTAGGCATTGACAGAAACTATATTGAAACTAAGGGTATTGGTGCAATGCAGATTTTAACATACGGTACTTCCGGTATGGATACATTACCACACGACCCATCAATGTTAGATAATGCAAATGTTGAATATAGCTATGACCCATCAACTTCACACGAAAAGGAAGATGTTGATAATATTACAGTACCACTAGCTAGAATGGGTGCTTTACTATCAGATACAGTTGTAAACGAAGCTCCTCTAGAAATTAACTGTGGTGCAGATAAAAATTCCGGTCAGGGTGTTGGTACTGCAATTACTCTACAGTCAGAAGCATATAACAATAAGGGCAATGTTTCTTACGAATTCTATGTAAATAACGAAAAGCTAACTAACACAACAACAAATACTGCTAAGTGGACACCATCAAAGGATGGTAGCTATTCACTAAAGTTTGTTGCTAAGGATTCTAACGGAAAAACTGTAGAGAAAACAATGCTATATAATGTTGGTGAAGCTAGTAGTGAAAAGCTATTGGGGGACGCTAACGGTGACGGTAAGGTAGACGTTAAGGATGCAACATTAATTCAAAAGTATGTTGTTCAAAAAGCAGATATTGCTCAGGAAAACTTATCAGTTGCTGACTACAACAAAGATGGCAGAATTGATGTTAAGGATGCAACAGCTGTTCAAAAGTCAGTATTAAATGTGTAATTTGGTTAATAGATTTTGTTCATTAAAATTTTTTCTCCAGAAAAAAGAATATTTTAAGAAAAGAACTGTCGTTTGGCAGTTCTTTTCTTTTTGTTATTTATGCACATTCACTAAATTTTGTTCAGTCTAGTCTTTTTTTTGTAAATTATAACTGTTGCAAAGATTTCTTATATAATAGTATAATTGTAGTATAATATTGAGGAGGTTATTTATGAATAAAACTAAAAGATTAATTTCAATTCTAATGGCAATAAGTATTGCTGTTAGCGTACTAATGGTAGGTTCTGTTTCAGCATCAGCAGTAACAAATGCAACTGCTATTAAGAATGTTCCTACATACAAAAGCAGAACTGCTTATATTGACAGTGTAAGAAAAGGCACAACTCAAGCATCAGACAGTTTTGTTGATACTTTTGAGAAGGTTTATTCTTTTACTTTAAAGAATGATGCAAACTTTATGCTTAACTTTGGTTTTACTAATCATACACAGTATAGCTGGAATGAATCATATCTTGTTGAAGTTTATACTGACCCTAACTTGCTTTATAAGAAAGATTTGACTGTAATTAAAAACGATAACAACAATGAAGCAATGTACGGTTTCTTAGGCAAAGGTACTTATTATGTAAAGGTGTACTATAAAAATAAAACTAAAGAACAAATAAACAGTACTTTCTTAATGTCACTAGGTCAAGTTAGCAAAAACACTAAATTCGCTACAGTTTCTTATGTAAGAACTAATAGAGACAAGACAGTTACATATAGATTAAACACTGTAGATGCTCCACAAACTGTTTATGTTCATACTTGTAATTACGGCAGAACATCAGGTGCTACTATAACTGTTTGTGGTCAGGCGATAACTTTAAATGCAAAGAATGAATTTAACTATACCTACAAAAATTATGATCCTAATGCACATATGAGCATTTGGGTTAAAGATGTAAACGGTTATGTTAGTGAAACATATGCTCTTTGTCTAAATAAGTATACTGCAACAGTAGTTGGCGTTAGGAATAAAGATTATACCGGTAGAAATGTAGGTCAAAGTGGTCTAACTGTAAAGGCAGGTTATGATTCAGCAAGTTACAGACTAAGCTATAGAAACAATAAAAATGTAGGTACTGCAACAGTTTATATTAACGGTAGTGGCAACACAATCGGTTCTGTTGCAAAAACATTTAGAATTGTACCTAGCAAGATTACTAAGGCAACTTCTAAAGTAAAGGGTAGCAAAGCTACTTTATCTTGGAGTAAGTCAAAGGGTGCTAAGAGATATGTTCTTCAGAAAAATGTTAAGGGTAAGTGGAAAAATGTAAAAATTCTTACAAAGACTTCTTACAAATTAACTGTTTCTAAGGGCAAAACTAAGTTCAGAGTTTACGGCACTGCAACAGTTAGCAAAAAGGCTTATAACGGTTCAGCAAAAACATTTACAGTAAACAGAAAGAAATAATTTTAATTTAATAAAATAAAAAAACCTCTTTTGCACATAATAAGTGTAAAAGGGGTTTTTCTTATGATAAAAAGAGTTGGCTCATATACAGTAGAATTTTTACATCCACCGGTAATAACAGGTTATAGTTCAGTAGTTGGCAAGAAAGAGGCTGAAGGACCTTTAGGAAAATATTTTGATAAAATTTTTTACGACTCAAGGGCTGGTCAACCTACTTGGGAAAAAGCTGAAGCTAAGTTTCAGCAAGAGGCTTTTATCGGTGCAATGACAAAAAGCAAAACACATCCGGAGGATATTGACTTTGTATTTGCAGGGGATTTATTAAATCAGCTTATAAGCTCCAGTTACTCAATGAGAAGTTTTAATATTCCTTACCTTGGTCAGTATGGTGCTTGTTCAACAATGGCACAGGGGATAATTATGGCTTCATTTACAGTAGGTGGTGGAAGTGCAAGGGAAACAGCCGTTGTAACTTCATCACATTTTTGTACAGCAGAAAGGCAGTACCGTTATCCACTTGAATATGGTGGTGTAAGACCTCAAACTGCTCAATGGACAGTAACAGGTTCAGGTTCTGTAATTGTCAGTAATGAGGGTAGAGGGATAGAGGTGGCAAGTGCTACAGTAGGGAAAATTGTGGATAAAGGGGTAAAGGACATAAATAATATGGGTGCTGCTATGGCACCGGCAGCCTATGACACGATTTTAACCTACTTTAATGATACCAAAACCACACCTAATGATTATGACAGAATTTTTACAGGTGACTTAGGACAAGTAGGTTCGGAGCTTTTGCATCAATTGCTAAATGATGATGGGTATAACATTGATAGTGTTCATAGGGATTGTGGACTGATGATTTTTGACAGAGATACTCAAGATGTTCATGCAGGTGGTTCAGGCTGTGGATGTGGTGCATCGGTACTTTGTGGCAAAATATTAAAGGATATGGAAAGTGAAAAGTACCGAAATGTACTGTTTATAGCTACAGGTGCGTTGATGAGTCCAACTGCAAATCAGCAAGGAGAGAGTATTCCGGGGGTTGCACATTTGATACATTTAAAATGTCAATAGTAAATAGTAACAACAAAAGTGCCTCTATAATAGGGGTGCTTTTGTTGTTTATGTAAGAAATTTTAAATTTTTTGTTTTATTTTTGTAACTTCCTTGACAGAGGCAATATTACTATTTGTAATATAATTATGTTGAAAACCATATGGAAATTGTTAATGTGAAAAACTTTCCTTGTAGAAAAATGCATTATTTTTAGAGTATTAGTGGATAACTTCAAGGGTTTTCCTAGTTGCCAACATAGTTTTCCACATAAATGTTAGTAAAATGTTAGTTTACTAACTGTATAATTGTAATTTTAATTATTACAAAGAATTATCAAATTTGTTTTATTTTTGGTGATTACATACTAAATACTAGGTCAAAAATATAGATAGAAAGAGGGTTTTGCTATGTTAAGAGGCATAAACAGACAGGTTCTGGAGATTACAGAAACCAACAATATGTATTACGAAAAGGCTTTGCTTGTGGTTCGTCCTGAATATACAGATGCTCAGAAAAATGTTTTGGAAAGAGAAGCAAAGTTAATGCTAAGGCGAATGTACCCGCCATCAGCGATAAAAATAAAATCTAAGATTATTTATTGGTCAATTAGGCTGGGTGTTTCAGCCTTAATGGGTGGACTGGCTACTGCTATAATAATATTACTTTCTATGTAATCTTATACCTAAGCTATTCATATAATTTTATATAAATTATATGGAGGCTGTTATGAAAGTTAAATTTTTTCGTAACCTTGAAATAGTAGGTGCTTTCTTTGTGTTTTCTTTGGCGTTTTTGTTGCACTATATTTATCAGCTAACTGACGGTACGGTTTTTTCGATTCTTTTTGGTGCAGTTAATGAGTCTGTGTGGGAAAACACAAAAATATTTCTCATTGCCTATGCCATTTGGGGACTTGTTGAGCTTTTGGTTTCCAATGTGTATTTCAAGCCATTTGTAGTGGGTAAAGTCCTTGGCATTTACTTTATGGGATTTTTCATAATAATTATGCACTATTTATTTTCACTTTTTGTTGGAGATAAAATGGTTGGTGTTGATATTGCTATGGGCGTTTTTGCAGTTATTTTTTCTCAGATTATTTCTTATAAGGTTACTTTAAGTGATAAAAATTTCAGTACTTACTTTGTACCGTCATTATTTTTGTTGGGACTGTTCCTTATTGCATATTTTTCCTTTACGGTTTTTCCACCACATATGGGACTTTTCAAAGATGAAACAACAGGCTTTTACGGAATTTTGCCGAATTATGTAGATAAAGGTGCAGCAGTTTTAAATAATCTGTAAAACCCCATAATTATTTTAGTTTTTTTATGTTTTTGCTTTTACTTAATTTCCTTTTGTGTTATACTTATTCTGTACAAATTACTAGAAAAGGTATAAACAAAAGGAATTTTTTATGGAACAAAATAAACAGAATTTAGATAATCAAAGAAATGATATAATTGCAGGTCGTAACCCTGTTATGGAAGCAATCCGTAGTGGCAGAAGTATTGAGTCAATCCTTGTAGCAAAGGGAGAGAGAAGTGGCTCGGTTGTTGCGATTATTGCAAAAGCAAAACAGAAGAATATCCCTGTTAAAGATGTTGACTCGAAAAAGCTGGATTTCTTAGCTAAAGGTGTAAACCATCAGGGTATTGTTGCTCAATGTGCAGTAAAGGAATACAGTACACTTGAGGATATTTTTGCTTTAGCAGAAGAGAGAGGGGAAAGTCCTTTCATTATTGTTCTTGACAAGATAGAAGACCCACACAACCTAGGTGCTATTATTCGTACTGCAGAATGTGCCGGTGCTCACGGTGTAATTATTCCTGAAAGAAGAAGTGCAGGACTTTCTTATACGGTAGAAAAAACTTCTGCCGGTGCATTAGAGTATATGCCGGTTGTAAGAGTTAAGAATATTTCAGCAGTACTCCAAAAGCTAAAGGATAAGGGTATTTGGGTTTATGGTGCTGATATGGACGGTGAGCATTACAAGAAAGTTAACTTCGACGGTGCAGTTGCCCTAGTAATCGGTAATGAGGGTAAGGGTATCAGTCCACTTGTTGCAAAGGATTGTGATGTTATTGTTTCACTTCCTATGAAGGGCAAAATCAATTCTCTTAACGCTTCTGTTGCAGCAGGTATTTTAATGTATGAAATAGCAGACAAAAGATAAATAGGAGAGAAATAATGGAGTTTAAGAAACCTGACTTTCTAAAGAATAAGGTTAAGAAAAAACCTAAAAAAGAAGTCAAAAAGGTAACTAAGAAAGAAAATCAAGCTCCACCGGAGGTAACAGAGGATATTAAGACTATGTTTTACTCAATGGCTCCTGTGGATGATGAAGATGAAGAAAATAATACAATTGTAGGAGAGAAAATCGGCACTACCATGAACGCTGAGGTTATGATGGAACGCCAAGGTGACGAAAATGGTAAAGTGACCGATGATGAAGAAGATTTACCGGACTATAGTGGTGACTTTTTCAATGCTCCTGTTCCTGTTGAAGAGGATGTTGAACTTAGCAGTGATGTACCGGAGGGTACACTGGTAGCTGACGATGTTATTGAGAGTGTTCCTCAGTTTGACATTAAGCCTATTGAAATTGAAGATATAGATACTATTGATATTGATATTCCTGATGTACCGGAAAAAAAGGAAGAAGATACTTTTCCTATTGCTATGGCTAATGAGGACTTTGACGAAGAAAAGTTCAAGAAAGACAGCCTTGATGAATTGATTAAGGAAAAAAATCTTCCTCCATTACCTAAGCATGAGGATGAAGAAGAACCTGATGATTTCCATTATGAAAAACTTTTCGGAAAGCAAAAGCCTGTACCACAAGGTACAACTCAGGTTTCTAAAGTGCCAATTTATAAGCCTGAAAGTCCTTTGGAACAGTTAAATGTTAATGTAGGTAAGTTTTCAGTTGTAGTTAGACAAGAATATGAAGAATATCTAAAAAGCAAGAATCCTGAAATTTCTGCTACATATAGGCCAACTTCAACTGTAGTTACAGAAGAACCAATAAATAATAAAAATAAATTTGCACAATCAGTTATCAACCTATTTACTTCAAAGGGTAAGGATACTGTAGAAAACAGAACAACTGCAGAAAAGGTTGTTACTGTTGATGACTATGATGACGAAAATGATAAGGAAAGTGTTGCTGATGAAATTAACAGTAACCTAAGTAAACTAAAGTTCCAAAGTTTTGCTTTAGGTGTTTTAGCTGTGGCAACATTGTTCTTTGTATTTTTACAGAGAGCATTGCCATCAACTTTAGGTGCAGGTTATGTAGCACCTGTAATTTACGGTGTGTTAAACTTAATTGTTATTTTAGTAGCAGGTGCAGTTTCAAGAGTAGCACTAAAGAATGGCTTATCCTCACTTATCAAGTTTAAGGGTAATTCCGATACAGCAGTAGCAGTAGGTTATGTTTGTGGTGTGCTTTCAAGTATAGTGGGACTGTTTGCCAGCCAAAGTTACTTTATAGGTAAGTACAGTTACTATACAGCTATCCTTATTGTAGGGTTACTGTGTAACTCTGTTGGTAAATATTATATGGTTAGCAGAGTTGACAAGAACTTTAAGTTTATTGCTGATGATAAGAAGAAAATGTATTCAGCAAAAATTTATACTGATGAAAATATTGCCTCAAAGATGATGAGTGGTACTGTTATAGAAAAGCCTATTGTTGCTTATCAGCACAAAACAGACTTTTTAACAAACTACTTGCAACTTTCCTATGCACCTGATCCATCAGAAGAGGCATCCGGTAAAATTGCACCATACACCACAATTTGTGCAATAGTTGTTGCAATTTTATTTGGGCTAATTAAAAAAGATTTTGTAGGTGCAATCAGTACACTTTCACTTATTACAACAGTAAGTATTCCTATTTGCACTTTAATGGCAGTTAATGTGCCTATGAGAAAACTTTGTAAAACACTACTGAAAAAGGGTGCAATGCTTTGTGGTTATCAAGGTGTAAATCAGTTTTGTGATACATCGGCAATTATGGTTGATGCCAGTGAACTTTATCCTGAAGGCTCAATTATCCTAAACAACATTCAAGCATTTAATGAAGTTAAACTTGATGAATCTTGTTTATGTGCTGCAGCAGTACTAAAAGAAGTAAACAGTCCACTTTCTTATGTGTTTGATAAAGCACTTCAAGAGAGCAGAATGGTACTTCCTGATGTTGAGTCTGTAATGTATGAAGATGGTCTTGGACTTGTTGGTTGGGTAAACGGTGACAGAATTCTTGTAGGTAACAGAGAACTTATGAGAAAGTACAGTATCAATATGCCTGAAAGAGATATTGAAGAAACATACCACCATCAGCATAAGCAAACAACTTTTATTGCTCAGTCAGGTGTACTTGTTGCAATGCTAATTACAACATACAGACCTAGTATTGAAATTTCAAGAGAACTTCAAAGAGCTGAATATAATGGCATTAGCCTACTAATCAGCACCAGTGATTGTAATATTACATCAGAACAAGTTTCTGAGGACTTTGGAGTGTTCTATAGAAGTGTAAAGGTACTTCCAACAGGACTTGGCAATGTTTGTAAGGAAGTAACCGGTGTACATGAAGAAAAATCCAGAGCATACTTAGCAACAAGAGGTAAATTTACTCAGATTGCCAGAGCACTCTCTGGATGTGTACAGATGAGAACAAATATAAGCATTTCTGTAATTATTCAGCTAATCGGTGTGGCACTTGGCATTATGATTATGTCAACAATTGCCCTTTATGCCGGTACTTCAATTTTGGGTACAGTAGAAATGCTACTTTATACAATTTTCTGGGGAATAGCAACAATGATTGTCCCTATGATTAAGAAACCTTAGGAGGAATTATATTATGTTAATCGCACCATCACTACTATCATGTGACTTTTCAGTTATGGGTGAAGAAATAGAGAGAATGGACAAGTCAGGAGCAGACTATATGCACCTTGATGTTATGGACGGTCACTTTGTGCCGAATATTACATTTGGTGCACCTGTTATTAAAACGGTTAGAAAATATACCGAAAAGCCTTTTGATGTACATTTAATGATTTCTGAACCACTAAAGTATATTGAAGACTTTGCAAATGCCGGTGCTGATATTATTACTTTCCATATTGAAAGTGACAGTGATGTACAGGAAACTATTGATAAAATCAAGGCTTGTGGCAAAAAGCCCGGACTTGTAATTAAGCCTAATACAAAGGCTGAAGAAGTTTTCCCTTATCTAAAGGATTTATTTATGGTTCTTGTAATGACAGTTGAACCCGGTTTTGGTGGTCAGTCATTTATGGCAGATATGCTACCAAAGGTTAAAGAAATCAGAGAAGAAGCTAACAAGGTAAATCCTGAACTTCTTATCGAAGTTGATGGTGGTATCGGTGAGGCTACTATTAAACAGGCATATGATGCCGGTGTTGATGTTTGTGTTGCAGGTACAGCAGTATTTAAGGCTGACTCAGCTACTGAGGCTATTAACAACCTTAAGGCTCTTTGTAAGTAAGATTTTTAATATTTTCTACACAATTTTCACCGATATATTTTCCGTATTCCTTTAGCCTAGCTAAGAGAATATTATTGTTTTCACATTTTTTTCCGTATTGACACACAAGGAGTTTTGTCTTTTTAGAGATAAATGAATTGGAAAAACATAGGTAGTATTTGTTATTCATTATGTAACTATGGTTTCTTGATAATGGATAAGAAGATTTGTGTAAGGTAAATATACATTTTAAGTAATCATCACAATTTTCAAAAGAATATATGGTGTGGTCAAGGTTTCTTTTTACTTTAAATCTTTTTCTGCCATATCTAATGGTCAAGAGAAAGATTGAACCTTTCCTTGACTTAACAGCCTCTAACACAAATGCACAGTGCTTTGTGTTTAACTTTTCAACAGTTGCAACAATGTTCAGAATGTGATATATTAAATTGTCCTCAGTATTAAAGGTAAGTTCGTCTTGTAAAAATTCAAACATAAATGAAGTATTATTTATCTTTGTAATAGTCATACTATTACCTCCTTTATATAAAGGATAAATGGTACTAAGGGCGTTATCAACTGATTATTGTTTACAGTAAATAAAACACTAAATTAATTTCAAAAATTTACTAAAGAAAGGAAGATGAAATATGCCACAGTGGTTAAGTGACGCAGTATTTTACGAAATTTATCCTCAGTCTTTTAACGATACTAACGGTGATGGTATCGGTGATATTCAGGGTATTATTGAAAAACTTGATTATGTAAAGGGTCTTGGTTGTAACGCAATTTGGCTAAACCCTGTTTACGATTCACCGTTTATGGATGCCGGTTATGATGTAAGAGATTACAAGAAGGTTGCTCCAAGATATGGTACAAATGAAGATTTGGTAAGACTTTTTGATGAGGCTCACAAAAAGGGCATTAAGATTTTGCTGGATCTAGTTCCGGGTCATACAAGTGACCAACATCCTTGGTTCTTAGAAAGTAAAAAAGCTAAGGAAAGTGAATATACAAACAGATATATCTTTACAAAGTCAGTATGGGATGCACCACCTGAATATAGAATGATGTGTGGTTTATGTGAGCGTGACGGTAACTATATGGTTAACTACTTTAGTAGCCAACCTGCTCTTAACTATGGTTTCTACGAAGTAACTCACCCTGAGTGGCAGTTACCTTATGACCATCCTGATGCATTAGCTACAGCAGAAGCAATTAAGGATGTTATGAGATTTTGGCTAGATAAGGGTGCTGATGGTTTCAGAGTTGATATGGCTGACTCTCTAGTAAAGAATGATGATGAAAAAATCGCTACTGCTAAGATTTGGCGTGGTGTTAGAGAAATGCTAGATACGGATTACCCTGAGGCTGCTATGGTTTCAGAATGGTGTAACCCTGAAAGAGCTATCAACAATGCCGGTTTCCATATGGACTTTTACCTTGACCATTACGGCAATGGTTATAGCCGTCTGTTTAGATATGAAAAAGATGGTGAAAACAAAGCATTCTTCCATAAGAACGGTAAGGGCGATATTACTGCCACTATGGATGAGTATGTTCCTAACTATGAAAAAACTAAGGCTAACGGTTATATTAGCTTTATGACTAATAACCACGATATGCCAAGAATGACTCACTATGCAGATAAAGAAACAATCCGACTTGCTTTTGCAACTCTGTTTACTTTACCTGGTGTACCATTCCTATATTATGGTGATGAAATCGGTATGAGATACCAAGGTGACCTTGTTTCTAAGGAAGGTGGTTATTCTCGTACAGGTTCAAGAACACCTATGCAGTGGAATAGTGAAAAGAACCTAGGTTTCTCAACTGCTGATGAATGTTATCTACCTGTTGATAAGAATACTGATGCTCCAACTGTTGAAAATCAGAAGAATGACCCTGACTCAATTTATAAGGTTGTAACTGATGTTATTGCACTTCGTCATAATAATAAAGACCTAGGCAATGACGGTGACTTTGAAGTTGTTTATGCTGAGAAAGAAAAGTATCCTTTCATCTACAAGAGGGGTAAGTTTGTTGTTGTTGTAAACCCATCTGCAAATGACGAAACTGTACCATTTGATTTTGATGTTGCTTCAACTCTATACCAAATCGGCAAAACAGAAGTAAAGGATAATAAAGTTACTGCTTATGGTAGTTCTTTCGCTATCTTTGAAGTAAAGTGATTTTCGAATTTTATTCTGTTGATTTATAGTAGAAATTAAATTTTGTAACTAATTAAAGGCTAGTTGCTTAAATAGTAACTAGCCTTTTTGTTAGTATAGTAAACTTTTTCAATTTTGATTGTGGGTTAAGGTTAGTTAGATAAATTTGGGTTTGTAGGGCTAAATGTAAAGTGTTAAATTTTAGCAAATAAGGCTCCCTTGTGTA